>Ga0078972_1000683_pt1 | contig 138921 bp, 106 predicted proteins | sample YelNatPaOPGAMG01_FD_67568 | JGI IMG/M metagenome (GOLD analysis project Ga0078972, IMG submission 67568) | Hot spring thermophilic microbial communities from Obsidian Pool, Yellowstone National Park, USA - OP-RAMG-01 (SPADES assembly) (version 2) | ecosystem: Environmental > Aquatic > Thermal...
ACAAGCCAAATCCGTATGAGACATCCGGGAACTGCTGCGGATATGGATCAAACTGTGTGGCAACTTGCCCATCAGGCCTGTACAAAGCCAGATAGCCGCCGCTTGATGCCAGCTTGAAACTGGTATGCAACGGCAAGCCGGGGATGCGCCGGTTGTCCCCGGATGCATACACAATCATGAACTGGCCCGGCCCGATGTTGGTTGCTGGAAATTGCCACTTGCCCGGATTATTCCGGTTGTCAGTCAATGACCAGTTCAAAAGGTTTACATTGGTGCTGCTGACATTGTGAAGCTCTATCCAGTCCGAATACTGTCCTTTGTCATCAGTTTGGAAGCTGTTGTTATAAGCCATGAACTCGCTGATTACCACTTCAGCGCCGCTGGCTGCAACCCCGGCAAGGACGGCCATTTGCCCAATCACAAGCAGGCTTCTAATCGTTCTCATAAATCAATGTTTTACAATTTGGCTTGCTCAAACCATGCCAGAAACACCGAACTTTGCAAATAAAAACGCGCCGCCGCCCATCATTCTCATGGGTTTTTCGATATGAGGAAATTAGGAAAGGCAAATAACAGCCATCCGCATCGAAAAATTTTGAAAAAAACAAGCTCAGACTGGATAGTCCAAAGCCTCTGGAATCATAACCTTTGTCAAAGCCTCAGCCGCGCGATCCTTGGCCAGTCGCGCGCCAGCCAGGCATCCATCCAACTTAAGCCGCAGTCCGACAAATCGCTCCAGACCAGTGAAATTTACGCATGGCCCCGCCTTGGCCGGGCGCGCGCATCCCGGCTCCAACACATCCCCAACTGCGCCAGCGACGCTTTGAATTCCGGCTATGACATTCTCCAAAGCATCCAAATCTTCAGCCCGATAACAGGACTGGCATGCCCCGGATGTCCATGCAGGATGAGGCTTGAAACCAAACACCAATTCAGCGCAAATGCGTCCAACCTCTCCCGCTGCACGGGCAGCATGAACATGACACAAATCGGTCATGAAGCTCACCAACCCGTCCAATCCGTCGGCCAACGCCGGGTTTTGCGGCCCTCTTGTTTCAAGCTCAACAACGTCCAAAATAAAATACCGTGCGGCAAGCAGCCAACAGAGGGCATCGGCCATTGGGAAAGTTACGCCATGGCGGTTGCTCTGATAAAGTTTGTTGCCCTGGGCGTCGCGCGCCTCCTGTAAATGCTCCAAAGTCCAGAGCCACAACTGCATTGCGGTTGCAAGAGTACAGGCGCCGGTGCCTGGACGTTCACTGGCAAGCTGGCGCATCTCATTTATCCATTCCTTGAACTGTGCCAAAAACAACTCATTGGTCATGGTAATGGATAATTGACGGCGTTGAACCGCTTCCGGCCCCTCGTAAGTCGCCTCCAACTGTGCGTCCATCCATTTATGGCCCAAAAACCCCGGGCAATCCTCGGTAATTCCGTATCCCCCCATGAGACTTACCGCCTCCCGCATCATGTTGGCCCCATGGCCTGTATTCCATAACTTGCAAGCCGGGCAAAGGACATTGGCGAGCGCATCCAACACCATATATTGCACCAAAGGATGATTCTGCAACGCTGCATGCCGCTCTGCGTCGCGTTTCCCTTCTGGCATAAATGAAAGCCGTATGTACTCCAAGGCATCGGAGGAAACTTTCGACATCGCCCGCATTTGCGCGCGCGCGCCTGCTATGTTCTGCTGTTTGAACCAATCGTCTTTCTGCCGCTCCAAAGGATCGAGCATGTCAAACAGGCGCGCTGCGGCAAACCCCAGCGAAGCGCTGGCTTCGCCCGTTGACCAAACATCCACCAGCCGCTGAACAACATCCTGTTTTGTTTGCAGTCCCAAATCGTAGCGCGGCGTCCCTGGCTCGCCTTCTCCGCCGCGAAACCGGGTCCGCTGATACCGGATAACCGGCTCAACAGCCGAAAGCAATTTTGCCGCTGTCATGATTCCAACCGTCACTCGCGTCCGCTTGAATACAGCCTCGATGATTTCCCCGTGGCTGTAATTTGGGATAATTACACCGTCCTTGATTGTGTATCCGCCAATTATGCGGCTTGCAGGCACTTTAAGGCTGAAGACAGGATCGCGAGTTGAGGACAGTTGATGAACAAGTTTGCGCGTCGGCGTGCCACGGTCAAAAATCCCCGGGTCGCCTTGCTCCAAGATTATCATGCAACTCCCTTTTATTCTCGGGTCAGCCGATTCCACCGCCGCAGTGACGAGGTTTGCAAATCCCATGTTGGTTATAAACCGGCCACGCTTGTCCACCTGTAAAATCGGTTCCTCTCCATCCTTCCATTCAGCAACCCTGACCTTTCCGCCCAGAAGGCCGGTCTCCACTCCGACAAACGGTATCGGCTCGGTCAAAGCAAAGGCCGCACGCCACGGTTTGCGATTCTCGCCCGGCTTTGGCGGCGCGCACAGGCTCATATAGTGCGCTTTTTGCTCGGGCGTGCCTCGCTCATGGATCGGTGACAATCCCAAATTGCCGGCCAGACTGCACGTGGCAGCGCCCGCGTCCACCCAGGCAAGTTCAAAGGCCATCAATGCCAGCGCCAGATTCTTCGGGCCTTCAATAAAACCGCCTTCGCTCGGATCAAGATAGGCGGCTGTTATGCCCGCAGAATCAAAAACTTCGAGCAGGTTGTTCTTCTCCTCAGTCCATTCATGAGTGTTGCGCCCACCTTTGGCAACCAGCCGCGCCACAGGTCCGCGCGCAACAGCACGGGTTGACTGCACAAGCATCGCCAAATCATACCGGTCGGCATACCGCCACATTATTTGGCGCACTTCATCCCCAGGCAAAGTTTTCAAGGTCACCGTTTCTGTCTTTTCCATAAGTTCCTGTAATTATTCTGCACGCATGTTTCTAAAGTCCATCTCGAGCATCAAACGCGCATGGCACCTCTTTTATCCGCAAGCCTGACAAGCGGCAAGCGAAAGCTTTCAAAAACACCGTTTCATCGCGCCTTGTCTGTTTTGCATGCACTCCGCCAGTTGGGCGCGCCTGTTTCATTTGTTTGGCTTGATTTTTTGATTAGTTGAAAGGCTGTTGGTCAGAACACGCCATCGTCTGTTCCAATCCTCCCAACTGGCTGCCCACGCCTCACCGACGTAATTGGTACGGGCTTTTTGCAGGACATTCTCCGTGACGGGTAGTTGGCTCAAGCATGCCTTTCCCTCACCCCAATTCAGCAGCGACTCAAGCCACGTCAATTGGTTTTCCGGAAAATCCCCGGCCAGTTCAAGGGCGCGGCGCAAGTGAAACCGCGTCTTGGATTTGTTGCCAACACTTATTGGCCACACCGGAGCGTCTCGGTACAAAAGCCCCAAACAACGGTCCGGTCCTGCATAATCAACGGATGGATCAAGCTCCCGCGCCTTCTTGAAAGTTTCCTCCATCTCCTTGACCAGTTTCAATGCTCCCAGGGTTCTGGTTCGTGCCAGTTGCCCCAAGTTCATGCCCAAATAATAATGGGCGGCGCCGCTGTTTGGAGAAACTGCCACCCACTGCCGGCAGATCGCTATGCCTTCAACTGCCAGCGATGCACGCTGAGTGTCATTTGTGGCGAACTCGGCAAAATCAAAACACGCACGGGCAAGGCGTGCGGCGCTTTCCATGTCATTTGTGTTTGCCCAGTAAGCTTTCCGCGCCTGCGCATAAACATCAGCGTAATAGGAATGGAAGCGTGATAATGATTCCTCAGCCGCAAGCGAAGGCGCAAGGCTTCCAGTTGCCGCCAGCATAATTCCTGGAATAACAATGCGCATCCATGCAGCCAACAAAGCAGCCAGGAAACCTGCAATTGTATGGCGAATGGAAAATTGTTGTAGCCAGCGGCATTGCAGCCGGGAAACGAATTTGATTTTAACAGTTGCCATTGCCTTCGGCGGCTTTATATTAAAGGAGTGCGATTTAACCGTAAAGCGGTTGGCCTGGCAATGCTGCTTTTGATGCCCTTGTTGTGGAGTGGATGCGGAGGAGTCGGGGCATCCGGCAGCGTTTCGCCGGCCACGTTCCTGTTGCCAGGCTTTGTCAAGGGCTTGCCTGGCACTCAACCGTCCGGGGCGCCGGCAGCGCCTCCAAAGCCGGCTTGTACGGTGGCTTTGGCCCAAAATTAGGCTGATCATATTATGCGTTTCCCACTTGCTTTGATGGCAAAGATTGCCGCCCACATCATAAAACACAAATTGATGGGCGTTGAAAAATTCGCCCTTGTGCTGCAACTGGAGCCTCTGCACACATGCAATTTGACGTGCACCGGCTGCGGGCGCATTCGCGAGTATTCCACGAGTCTCAAGGACATCATGAGTCTTGCCGACTGTTTGGAAGCTGCAAAAGAATGTGACGCTCCAATGGTCTCCGTTTGCGGTGGCGAGCCGCTGATTTACCCAAAGATAGAAGAATTGGTGGAGGGGCTGCTTCAACAGGGCCGCATTGTGTATCTTTGCACAAACGGGCTTCTTATGCGCCGCAAATTGCGCGATTACGTCGCTACTCTCCCGCCTGCTGAAAAAGAGGCCAAATTAAAGGAGCTTCTGCAGGAAAAGTTAGTAACGGAAAAAGAAGCGGAAACCATCCGCCAGGGCGCGCCAAACGGGCGGCCGGTTTTCCGGCCCACGAAGTGGTTTTATTGGAATGTTCACGTTGACGGTCTGGAATACACGCACGACCTGATCGTGGAACGAGAAGGCGTGTTTCGCGAATGCGTCGAGGCAATCAAAATGGCCAAACGTCTTGGTTTTCAGGTCGCCACCAATACCACTGTTTACAGGGAAACACAGCCACAGGAAATCGAAGATATGTTCAAATTCTTTTCCTGGCTTGGCGTGGACGGCCACACTATTTCGCCAGGCTATGATTACGACGCGGCCAAACGCGACATGATCAAAAGGCTGGGGAAAAATCCAGCCGACTTTTTCCTTACCCGGCAAATGACCAGGGAAAAATTTGCCAAAATCCTGGATTGGGGCGAACGATTCACCATATTTGGCACGCGCGTGTATCAGGAATTCCTGGCAGGAAAGCGCGAGCTTTCCTGCGCCGCCTGGGCAATCCCAACTCGAAATATCGCCGGCTGGAAGGCTCCCTGCTACTTGATGACTGATGGGCATTACTCATCCTACAAGGAAATGCTCGAAAAGGTGGATTGGAGCCGCTATGGCCGGGAAAACGGCCAAACAAAGGACCCACGCTGCGAGAATTGCATGGTTCACTGTGGGTTCGACCCCAGCGGCGCGCTTGGCATCAATTATCAGAAGGGCGACCACTGGAAAAATTTCAAATACAATTTTGGCGCCAAACCAAAACCGTCACCCGAAGGTCCGAATGTACATGCTTTTAACGGCTGTTCAATCGGACAGGGACACTTGTCCAAAAACGCTTCAAGCTCGCGCCCAGTTGCCGGAAGCGCAAAATCGGTGTACCAGACCCATGGCGGTGGAAACAGCGAATGCTGCAGCAGTACTCCAGATTCACCAAGGCAGGAGTTGCTGAATCAAATAAAGAGCGGAAAGGCAATCGCTTTGAAAGCCGAACATTGCACAACACCGACTGGCGGCAATGGCAAATAAATTGAGCCGTCGGAAAAATATGCTCTTGAATTTGCGGTTGCACTCCGGCGTGTTAAATTGATGACCGTTGTTGATTAGCAAATTGCTGAACAGCGAAAAAATGATGAAAACATTGTTTCTCAATCCACCCTCATTTGAGGGATTTGATGGCGGGGCAGGCTCACGGTATCAAGCCAGGCGGGAAGTGCGTTCCTTCTGGTATCCGACATGGCTGGCCCAACCGGCCGCCCTGGTGCCCGACAGCAAACTCATGGACTGCCCGCCGCACGATATAGACCGTGAAACCTGCCTGCGCGAGGCAAAAAACTACGACTGCGTAATCATTCACACCTCCACGCCGTCACTGCGCAACGACTGCAAGGTTGCCGAGGCAATAAAGGCGCAAAAACCCTCCACACTCATCGGCTTTGTGGGCGCTCACGCGGCAGTGCTTCCAACCGAGACACTCGAAGCCTCCGAGGCCATTGACTGGGTGGGGCGCAAGGAATTCGACTTTACATGCAAGGAAGTGGCCGAAGGCCGGCCGTTGTCCGAAATCAAGGGCCTTTCCTACCGCAAGGATGGAAAGATTATTCACAACCCTGAACGTGAACTGATCCATAACATGGATGTTTTGCCGTGGGTGGTGGACGTTTACAAGCGTGACCTCCAGGTTGAGCGCTACTCAATCGGCTACCTCATGGAGCCGTACATCTCAGTCTATACCGGCCGCGGCTGCCCTGCGCAGTGCATCTTTTGTCTCTGGCCACAAACAATCGGCGGCCACCGCTACAGGACACGCTCCCCGGAAAATGTCGCCGCAGAAATGGCCCATGCCAAAAAGCTTTTCCCGCAGGTCCGCGAGTATTTCTTCGATGATGACACATTTACAGCGAATCTGCCGCGGGCACGAGAAATAGCCAAACGTCTTAAACCTCTCGGAATTACATGGTCTTGCAGCAGCCGTGCGAATGTCAATTACGAGACGCTGAAACTCATGAAAGATTGCGGCCTGCGGCTCATGATGGTCGGCTTCGAATCCGGAAACCAAGCCATTCTCGACCGCATCAAAAAAGGCATAACTCTTGAGGAGGCCCGGCGGTTTGCGCGCAATTGCAAGGAGATTGGCATTGATATACATGGCACATTCATCCTTGGGCTGCCTCTCGAAACAAAAGAAACGATTGAACAAACCATCGCCTTTGCAAAAGAACTGGATGTCTTCAGCATTCAAGTGTCACTGGCCGCGCCATATCCGGGCACCGAGCTTTACGAAATGGCGCGTCAAAACGGCTGGTTTGCAAAAACCGACAAAACCGACATCGTCCACAATGACGGTCTGCAACAGTCAACGTTGGAATATCCAGGTCTGAGCAAGGAGGAAATCTTCGAGGCAGTTGACCGGTTTTACCGCGCCTACTACCTCCGCCCCAAACCCATTCTGCGAATTATCAAAACAATGCTGGAGGACAAGGATGTGTGCATTCGCAGGCTCCGGGAGGGATACGAATTTTTCCGCACTCTCAGACAGCGCAAAAAGGACCTGCAACAAGCGGCTTCATGCGCAACTGCCGCCGCTGCATGACAACGACAGCAGGCTGAATCCACTGCCGAACCTTACAGGCATTAAACTTTCGCCGGAGTCAAACTGCGCCCGGTAACAGTCTCAAAGAGCGCTATAACATTTTCAACCGGCGTTTTGGCCTGGATGTTGTGAATCGTATTGAAGACAAAACCGCCGCCTTTGTTGAAAATCCGTATGCGCTCGGCCACCTCCTGGCGGACTTGCTCTGGAGTGCCAAATGGCAGCGTTTGTTGCGTGTTGACGCCCCCACCCCAAAACACCAGCTTGCTGCCGTACTTCTCCTTCAACCCGCGGGCATCCATTCCGGCGGCTGAACATTGGACCGGATTTAGTATGTCCACCCCTGCATCAATGAAATCATCCAGAAACGCCACCACCGAGCCGCAGGAATGATAGAAGGTTTTCCAACCCGTGTTTTGATGAACCCAGTCATTTATCCTCTTGTGGAACGGCTTGAACAAATCCCGGTACATGTCGGGAGATAGAAACGGTCCGCGCTGCGAACCAAAATCAGTTCCGCTGACTACCACCACGTCAATCTTGTCGCCCACAGCCTGCCTGTAAAGCTTCAGGTTCTCGAATGCTATGCTGAACTGAATTTCAAAAATTTCACGCACATAATCAGGCCGCTCGACCAGGATTTCATACCATCTTTGTGGGTCGCGGATTCCCTTCGGACGTGCCACGTTCAATCCCGGCACCAGCGCAATGTCCCCAAACCCGCCCTGCCACCAACAGCCGAGGAGCGCCTTGTCCGTATTGCGATAAAGTTCATCGGCGGTCTTCTGCAAAAAATCGAGCTGTTCATCCGTGTATCTGCTCACCTGTTGTTCGGCAAACTCCCGCGGGTCAAGGTGCTCCTCCGCATCGGGTTCCTGCCGGACTATGGCGTCAAAAAAATCGCCGTCTTTCGGCATCCGCGCGCATGGCGGCGCTGATAAATCGCCATTGGGATGCATCAGAAGATCGCCATTCTCGTCCTGTGTTACATTAAAATACTTGCTGACCAAAACCGGCGTGCCATCAAAAAGTTCAAAAGGTTTCCAGCCGGTGTTAGGAAATCCAAACAGTGTTGTTGGCAGCGCCACCGCGGCGGTATCAACTCCCAGAAGGTCCGCCACTTCCGGCTCAACCTCCGCCAGCACCTGAAAAGGCTCTCCAACTTTGACTCGCGCTTCAGGAAATCCAAGGGCCTTTCGCAGCTTATAGTAAGTGCTTGCGTGAATTCCGGTTACGGGGGTGCTGCCAAGGTCCAGCGGCACGCGGTCTGGCTGCTGATGATTAATCGCAGCCCGAACCCTTTCGCGTGAGGTCATCTTTGTCATAAGTTTTTCCTTCAGTTCAACTCGGATTTTTCAAACAGCCTAAGGCGGTGGCTCGCAATGTCAAGATTCATCCATATTACAATCCTTGACAGTCGCAGCCAAAACTCACAACTTCAAACAGCCATGCCATGAAGGCAGGCGCTGTTACATTTTATGTCCGAGCATAATTTTTTGAACACACTGCAAACTTTTGATCTGGGCAACGGCAAAACCGGCCGTTTTTACTCGCTGCCGGCTCTCGAAGCCGCCGGCGCAGGCCGTATATCGCGCCTGCCGGTATCGTTGCGCATCGTGCTGGAATCGGTCCTGCGCAACTTTGACGGGCGAACCATAACCGAACAACACGTTCGTGATCTGGCTTCGTGGCAGCCAAATGTGCCACGTACTGCCGAAATTCCATTCGTAGTTGCGCGAATTGTGCTTCAGGATTTCACTGGAGTGCCACTATTGGTTGATTTGGCCGCCATGCGCTCCGCAGTGGCCCGTCTTGGACGCAATCCAAAACTAATCGAGCCACTGGTGCCGGTTGACCTTGTCGTGGACCATTCGGTCCAGGTTGATTTTGCAGGAATTCCGGACGCTTTTGGCAAAAACCTGGAGATGGAATTCCGCCGAAATCGCGAGCGCTACCAATTCCTTAAATGGGGCATGCAGGCCTTCGATACTTTCCGCGTCGTGCCCCCCGGAATAGGCATCATTCACCAAGTCAACTTGGAGTACCTTGCGAAGGGCGTTCTTGAAAAAAATGGTGTTTATTACCCGGACACACTCGTCGGCACAGATTCCCACACAACCATGATAAACGGCTTGGGAATTGTCGGCTGGGGTGTCGGCGGCATCGAAGCCGAGGCCGGCATGTTGGGCCAGCCGGTCTATTTCCTTACGCCGGATGTTGTCGGGGTTCATTTGACGGGGAGTTTGCGCCCGGGTGTAACTGCCACAGATTTGGCCCTCACTGTCACACAGTTGCTCCGCAAGACCAAAGTTGTGGGCAAATTTGTTGAATTCTTCGGCCCGGGCGCGGAATCGCTCCCATTGGTTGACCGCGCCACGGTTTCCAATATGGCGCCTGAATACGGAGCGACCATGGGCTTTTTCCCATTTGACTCCGAAAGCCTTGATTATTTGCGCAGCACCGGCCGGGATGAATCCGTGTGCAACGCGTGCGAAAAATATCTCAAAGCCCAGCGGCTTTGGGGCATTCCCAAGCTGGGCCAGGTTGACTATTCGCAAGTGGTTGAGCTGGATTTGAGCACGGTGACTCCAAGCGTGGCGGGGCCAAAGCGGCCACAAGACCGGATTGAATTGCCTAATTTACGCCGCGAGTTTTTCAACGCATTGCAACGCCCCGTAACTGAAAATGGCTTCGGCAAGAGCCGGGCTGAATTTGGCAAATCATTCAAAGTGCGCACCGCCCGCGGACGCGCCGGGCGGGTTGGAACCGGCGCCGTGCTAATCGCTTCCATAACCAGTTGCACCAATACATCAAATCCGACCGTAATGCTTGCGGCAGGGCTGCTGGCAAAAAAAGCCGTCGAGAAAGGGTTGCGCGTAAGCCCCGCGGTAAAAACATCACTTGCACCCGGGTCCCGCGTTGTCAGCGATTACCTGAAACGCACCGGTCTTCAGAAATACTTGAACAAACTCGGATTTCATCTCGTAGGATACGGTTGCACGACCTGCATAGGCAACTCCGGTCCATTGGATCAGGCTGTCGAGGAGGCTGTGTCTAAAAACGACATCGTTGCCGCATCGGTTCTGTCCGGAAACCGGAATTTTGAGGCGCGCGTTCATCCGAGCATAAAGGCCAACTTTCTCATGTCGCCACCGTTGGTTGTTGCATTCGCCCTGGCCGGGCGCGTGGATATTGACATGAGCTGCGAACCGCTTGGCACTTCACGCTCTGGCGAGCCTGTCTTTCTGGCCGACATCTGGCCTACGCTCGAGGAAATCAAACAGGCCATGCAGAGCACGCTCAAACCGGAGGTTTACCGCAAACTTTACAGAAATTTTGCCGCGCAAAATCCAAAATGGAATGAAATACCGGCAAGCTCAGGCAATCTCTACGAGTGGGACCCACAGTCCACATACATACAGGAACCGCCGTTTTTCTCCCAATTTTCGCTGCAACCCGGAACAATCGGCGATATCCGCGGGGCGCGTGCACTGGGAATTTTCGGCGACAGCATAACCACCGACCACATCTCGCCGGCAGGCTCAATAAAAAAGACATCGCCTGCCGGACAGTATCTAATCGAGCATGGAGTTCCACCGGAAGAATTCAACAGCTACGGCTCGCGAAGGGGCAACGACAGGGTTATGACACGCGGCACGTTTGCAAATGTGCGGATTAAAAACCTGATGGTTCCCGGCGTTGAAGGAGGAGTCACAGTCCATCAGCCAACAGGCGAGCGCATGAGCATCTACGATGCCGCCATGAAATACGCTCAAACCGGCACACCGCTCCTTGTTATTGCCGGTCAGGAATACGGCACAGGTAGCTCACGCGATTGGGCCGCAAAAGGCACAAGTCTCCTCGGCGTAAAAGCCGTTCTGGCGCAAAGTTTCGAGCGGATTCATCGTTCCAATTTGGTTGGCATGGGGGTGCTGCCGCTCCAATTCAAAGACGGCGCCAGCGCACAAACTTTGAAATTGGATGGAACTGAAACCTACGATGTTCTGGGATTATCGCCGCAACTACGCCCGCAGCAGGACTTGGTGCTGCGCATAACCCGGGCCAATGGCGCCGTTGAGGAAATTTCAGTCCGCTGTCGCATAGACACGCCCATCGAAATCGAATACTACCAACATGGCGGCATTCTTCCTTATGTGTTGCGCCAACTGCTGGCTCGTTCTTGAGCAAACGCCACCGCCAGTCATCCTGGGTAATGCCAAATCCGCAAAATCAGAAACATTCGACGATCCGTCGTCCGATGCCAAAGCCGGTGCTGCGAACTGAGATTTGCAGCAAAGTGGCGCGTGAAGTCCTGCTGCATTCCAACCGCGAACATCCCGCCGATCAGGTTTTGCACGAAACTCTGGCTAACAGAAGCGGGCTGAACAAGGCTGAACGGCAGGAGATTTGCCGCCAAGTCTTTGCCTACTACCGCTGGCTCGGCTGGCTGGATGCACACGCCCCGTTGGAGCAGCAGATAAACCGCGCATTAAATCTCGCAGCACGTTTCAAGAATGATCCCAATTCATTCACCGCTGATGAATTGCAACGTGCAGTCCCATCATGGATTTGCTCATACGTGAGCACAACTGAAGCGTGGTTGCGCTCGTTGCAGGCCGAACCGCGTCTGTGGCTGCGGGCGCGCAAAGGCACCGGCCAGAAACTTGCAAGGCTTCTCGGCAATTGCGCGCCTGCCGGAGATGGCGCGCTGTCTGACACCCTGGAATATCGGGGCGAACTGGATTTGTATCGAACCCCGGAATTCCACGCCGGCGCATTTGAAATCCAGGATATTTCCTCCCAAATTGTGGGCTTTGTCTGCAACCCGCGCCCGGGTGAAACCTGGTGGGACGCATGCGCAGGCGAAGGCGGCAAAACCCTGCATTTATCCGATTTGATGAACAACCAGGGGCTGATTTGGGCCAGCGACAGAATTCCATGGCGTCTTAACAAACTCAAACTTCGCGCCTGCAGGGCTGGCGTATTCAATTACAGGGCTGTCGTATGGAATGGCGGGCCACGACCGCCCACCCGAACCATGTTTGACGGCGTGCTGGTTGATGCCCCCTGCTCCGGCGTCGGCACATGGCAGCGCCACCCTCATGCTCGCTGGACAACATCGCCTGAGGATGTGCTGGAACTTGTTTCCGTCCAGAAACATCTGCTCAACGTGGCATCCTCAGCCGTCAAACCCGGCGGCAGATTGGTCTATGCAGTTTGCACCCTTACAAACGCGGAAACCTCAGATGTGGCAAAGGATTTTTCTGCGCGGCATCCTGAATTTGAGCCGGAGCCTGTTATAAATCCAATTTTGCCACAAACCCCACCCTCCGCTGAACTTTTGCTCTGGCCGCAAGAAATCGGCGGCAACGGCATGTTCATCGCCCACTGGCGCCGTAAAAATCCCAAACCAGCGTAGGATTCATCTCCAAATCCAGAGTTTGATAAGCGCGCCAAGCAGGAGCACTGCAGCAAGCCACGCCCACCATGGAATCCCGGCAGGCCGCAACTCCTTTTTCGGCTGCTCAAATTCCTCCTTTACAAATTCATCATAATCAAACTCTTCATCCGGCAGCCCCAATCGCTGAGAATCAGCCTTTTCCGACCACCCGGTTGACTCATCGGCTCCGCACACCGGGCAACACCGCACGTGCGGCGGCACTTCAGCGCCGCAGTTTGGGCAAATCTCCGGCGGCATGGTTGTATTGTGAACTGGATGCGCCGGCTCATCCCATGCCGGCGTACTCCTCATCCGTTCCCAGTTTAAGGCCCATCAGAATATATTCGTGCGGAATAGCCTGCATGTCCTTCACATAGTCAGGCTGCCGAAACAAAACGCTGAAGCCAAGCAAGCTGAACATCTTGATCGCGCCCTCCTGTTCTCCTATCAGCTCCGCTTCAAGCCGTTCCAAGCCGCATTGCCGCGCAATGGAAATCATTTCCGTAAGCAACGTCCGCGCAAGGCCGCGCCCGCGGTATTGAGGATGGACATGGACATTCAGCCAGCCAATGTGACGTTTCCAGCCTGCCTGCTGTTGATGCAAAATGCAGTTGCCGATTATTTGTTTGTCGTGCACTGCCAGCAACATCAGTTCCTTGTTGTAGTCTATATGCTGGCATTTGCTTTTAATTACTGAAAAATCTGTAACCCGCTCTTTCAAAAACATCAGCTCGCGCCCCGGCAGTGAGAGGTAAAACTCGCTCAACGCCCGCGCATCTGATTTCTCCAATAGACGCAACTGGCATTGCAGCCCGTCTTTGAGCTTAATTTGTTTTGGATAATGTTCAATGACCGGTTCTATAGGCATAATTGGTTCAATTGTATTAGTTTAATTTGAGTCACGCAGAATGAAATTGAGGCGGTTCACCGACAATGCCGTTTCGTTCATGGAAAGCCGCCAATTGCGGTCCCATGATGTCAATACTCCACATCGCCGCCAGACGCGGCACCTTTTCGAGATTCATCGCAGCCTGGACTCGTCCTGAAACTTCGTCCTCAGGCTCTTCGCCGTAATCGAAACAACGAACCCCAAGCTCCAACTCTGCGGCGGTTAAACGGCCTTGATTCCAGACAGCCTGTCCATTCCAGGCATAGGCGCGAATTACCTCGCCGTTCTCCACCCACGCCCAGGCATGATGAAAATTGAGCTTGTTCAGGTGAAAAAACACAACCCGCCCCAGTCGCCGGCTCAAAGCAGTGAGGAAAACATAACATTCGTCAACATCCTTGCCAGGGTCCGGCAGCGCCTCACCAACAACCACCACCCAGTTGCCTGTCGGCGGCGCAATGAACAGCTTGCGCTCCCGCGAAGCCAGCAGACCCTGATGCCATGAACAATAAACCGGATTAACAATGTGCAGAGCTTTCTGAACCGCCTCAGTATCCTGTGTCCTGATTGCCATCCAGCGCCATCCTGGCGCAGCCCAAAACGGCAGCACCGGCAAACGTTTGGGCGCAATCCAGGTGCGGTTGCGGGCCAACTGTCTCCGCTGCCGGCGCGCCAGCCATTCGACAAAAAGCCCACCACAAAATATCGCAAACAAAAATGCCGTCACAAAAACAGCCAGCAGTATGCCCCATGTCGCGTCGCCATTGCCTGACATCATGGGTGCTGCGACCGGCTCAGTCTGCGCCAACGGCATGCTTGTTCCCAAACCCATTTTTCATTACAACTTTAGGCCCTTTTCGATTTTCTTCAATCTTTTTTCCTCTCGGGTATCATGACGATATGGATTTGAGATAATCGCGCGCACGCCCCAATGCAGTGCTCATTTCGTCCGCGGCAAGTTTTCCGTGCATGAATGGGTTGACGTATCCCTGATAATTTATCGCCGCCAAAGCCTCCAGCCACGGTTTCATGTCTGTCTTTCCATGTCCGGGAAGTTGCTTTACACCCGGTTCATTTTGCCATGCGTAGAAGAACAAAAGCTGCTTGCCGGCAATCCGAATGGCCTCCGGAACCGATGCCCCCAAGTTTTGCAAATGATACGGCGCCACCGCCAGACCAACTCGCCGATACGGATTGATTTCGACGAACGCCTTGAATGAATCCAGTGAATCCAGCAGCGCATTTCCGTGATTTTCTATTGCCAGCCATGAATCATGTTTCTGCGCAAGTTCCGCCAGTGGCTTCAGATTGTCAAAAAATGCGCGCATCCTGGCAGTGAGTTGTTCAGGCGGACACGGAGGCCCGCTGCCTTGAATCGCCACACCGCCCCCCGCCTTGCCAAGCAACTCGGCATAGCGCGCATACCCGCCGCGATATACTGAAAAAGCACAGAGTTTCAGCCTGTTTTTGGCAAGCAACTCCTTCAAGCCATCCGGCCCAAGCCGCTTTTGTACATCATCAAGATGCGGACAATTTTCGTGTGCCGACCAAATGTCAATCGCCTCAAAACCGAGCGCTGCAATCCGCTCACACGCCTGTTCAATCGGCAACTCCGTAAAATGAATTGATGAAGTTGAAAGTTTCATCCGCCATCGCCCGCCTTCAGCTCCTGCGGCTGAAAGTTCGCAAAAAGGCAGCCCGCAGGCCGCCAGCGCTGCTGCACCAAGAAAACTACGCCGCGACGACATCCCGTCCATAATGCCAGGCAGTTTCATGGCCAAAGCTTGTCCTATTCGTGACAAAAATGCAATTCAACCTTTCACTTCAACTTTGCCAATTGAATTTGTCCCAACAAAAAGCTATTTGATATGCCCATGAGCAAACGCGTACTCTGTCTGTTGGTGGACGGCTTTGAAGAAATTGAAACCCTGGCACCGGTTGACTTGCTGCGCCGGGCCGGAGCTGACGTCGTTCTGGCCTCTATAACTGGCAACTTGCAAGTAAAGGGCCGCTCAAATATCATCATTATCGCAGACACATTGTTGGAGAACACTGCCCCGCAGTCCTTCGACCTCTTACTCATACCCGGCGGCCCCGGTGTAAAGGCCATGCGCGCCGACGGACGGGCAGCCAGACTCGCGCGTGAATTCGCCAATTCCGGAAAACCCGTGGCAGCAATCTGCGCCGCGCCCACGGTTCTTTCAGACGCGGGACTGCTGGCTGGCATACGATTCACTGCGCATTTCTCCGTTCAAAACGAGCTGCCTCAAGCTATTGCATCCGAAAAAGTTGTTGAAGATGGCCTTTTGACAACCTCTCGAGGCGCAGGTACGGCTCTGGAATTCGGTCTTGCCTTGATTCGCCGGCTCTTTGGGGATGCGAAGGCAAACGAAGTTGCAAAAGCAATAATGTATTGATCCAACTTCAAAACGCGCTACTTGGCCGCCACAACAAAAAATGTCGGGCTAGGTGGGGGGGGCCAAATAAACAGTTATGTTTCCACCGGTGCCTGAAATGCTCGTTTGTGAGGCCGTGCCTGTTGGCGAGGTGAAAAACGGCGCAACTGATTTAGTACCAGTCAAAGATGTCTGCGTCATAATTTGATATGTAGTGCCGACAACTGATGGGAAAACCAATCGAATGCGTTTTCCAGCTCCTGCCGGCGCCAGGGCGCCAACCATGGTATAGCCAAGGCCGGGAATTTTGATCCTAACGTACCGGTTATTTTGAAAAGTAGCCGGATAATTCGTCAGGTTGGCCTGTGCCGGCCCGGACACCACCACCCCGGAAGCAGTGAAAACAGAGCCATGACACGGACAGACCAAGTTCGACCCGTTGTAAGTTCCAACGGTGCATCCTTGATGGGTGCACCTTGACGTTACCGCTTGAAAAACATTATTGGCCAACCGCGTAACAATCAACTGGGGGAAACTGGCTGCCATTCCAGGCACGCGGGCATAGATTGAGCCGTTGGTGTTCTGCAACGCCGTTGCGCCTGTGGCCTGAATGTCCAAGATGAGATAACCGTCTCCACCTGCGCTTTGGGCAGCAACTTCACTGACAAACAACCGGTTGAGAACTGCTCCGCCTGGGCATCCAACCAGTGCAGTGCAAATGATTTTAATAAAATCCCGCCGATGGCTTTCCGGTTTGGCTCTCATAGTAGATGCTAATCTAGCATATTAGTTTAATTTGTCAATTTGAGTTCTGAAAATGCACGTTTTTTTTGAACAACCAGGGGGTTGACTTTTGAAGTTCAATCCTTAAATTTATCCTTGGACGAGGTTCAAGAACCTCGGTTCCTCCCCAGCCCAGGGGCGATGGTGCGTTGTCGCCCTTGGGCTACCTGTAGTGATAGAATCAAGCGCGCTATCAGGATGCCCCGGTTGGCTGTACAAATCCGCGGGATTTGATTTTCCAGCCCAACCTCATCAACAGCGTCAAAACAGCCGGCAGCAACGTTACACCGGCAAGCATACAGGCGCCGACACCGACTGACATCACGTATCCAAGACTTGTGATGCCCTGGTGTTGACCCAACATCAGGCTGCCAAAACCGGCAATGGTGGTGAGTCCGGAAACCAATACGGCCTTGCCGGTGCTGCGGGAAAAAATGCCGGGTTGTTTCTCTTCTGCAAACCGGTTGAGCACATGGACGCCGTTTGTAATTCCAATCCCAATAACCAGCGGCAGGGTCATGATGTTTGCGGGGTTGAACATTACCCCGCCAGCCCCCATCAACCCAACCATCCACAAACTCCCGGTGGCAACAGGCACCAGCGCCAAAATAACACAAGCCAAACTGCGAAATTGGAGCCACACCAGAATTACAATTGCCACCAAGGCATAACCAGCAGCCGTCACATAACTGTCTTTCAAAAGCGTGGTGTATTCGTAGAGCTGAACCGGCGTGCCTGTAACATTCGGGTCAACCCGGCGAAGTTGTGTCACAAATTCCTCCTGTGCAGCCCTCTCCCAAACATCCATCTTTGGATAAACCATCAACAAAAGCCGCCCGTTCCTGCCAACGAACCGGTTGCGTATTGCATCCGGCAAATCCTCAACTTTCAGAGGCTCCCGATGTTCCTGCTGGCTCAACGCTTCAAAAGTGTCATGCAAATCCTGGAAAAACGCCCGTTGATATGCCCCCAGCCTTTCAGAATTCTGCCTCTGGTCGCCTGCAAGCATGGTTTTGCGCAGTTCCTGTATGGTCTTGCGCAAAGACTCAAACGGCTCAACAAGTTGCGGAGCCTCCGTTTTCACTTCATCCAGAGCCGCCCCAAGGTAGCCGCGCAACGAATACAAGGTCTGGCTTAATTCCTCCACATTGACCGGTGCCGGGTCCGGCTCGGCAAAGTGAATATCGCTTATTTCCTTTTTTATCGCCGCCACCAACTCCTGCTTTCTGGCGCTTGTTCCTCCCAAGTACGGCGCCAAAGATTCCACAGAAGCGACAGACGGTAGATTGGTAAAACGGCTTTCCAACAAACGCGCTTCGTTCAAGTCGCGCGCTATGGACGCGGCAAACAAAACAGATTTCCCGGCCGTATTTATGAGTTTTTGCTCGTACTCAACCGCTGCCAGCCCCGGACTCTGCATGTGGAGCAGGTTGTAATCAAAAGCCACTTTTTGAATCTGCAGCGCAGCAGCCACACACGCTGCAATCGCGGCAAATAACGTAAGCCGTGGTCGCGAAAGCCAGATGTTTTCCAGCCGTGCCCGGGTGTCAAGGTGTCCCGCCATCTTTTGGTCAATCGCCACCTGCCGTCCGCGCACAAGTAACAACGGCAGCAATGTCATCATTGGAATCAGGCAGAGAATCATGCCGCCGCCGCAAATTATGCCCATTTCCTGAATGCCCTTGAATTTGGTAAGACCCATGGCCAGGAATGCGCCAGCCGTTGTGAGGCAGCCTGTGATGATGCCTTTTCCCGTAAACACCATGGCTTTTGTGATGGCCTCCTCGGTATCGTGACCATGTCTAAGCTCTTCTTCATAGCGACTTATCAAGTGCACGCCAAAGTCAATTGCCAGCCCAATTAATATCGGCACAAATGTAATTGTTAGAATGTTCAGATGCCCGACTGCCAGCGTTGTGAAGCCCATGGTGTAACCCACACCAATCACCAGGCACAACATGGCCTTCAAAGGCCGGCCGGTTTGCTGATAGCCGTATATGAAGATCAATGCGCAAAGCACCAAGGACACAATCGAGGCCACCGTGGTATCCTTTTGCGACTGCGCCATTTCATCCACTTCCAGCACAAGCTCACCTGTAAGCCCGACATTCAGACCGGGCACCTCAAACTGTGTCTCGCCTATCAGCTCACGCAGCCGCCTGACGGCATCCGGCCCGACCTTGTCGGTGCGTGGTTTTGCAGTTACCAGATAAATCAGGCTTTTGCTGCCGGATAACGGGCGCAGCTCTCCGGGAAATGCGCTCTCCAGCAACAACCGGTTTAACCTCACAAGCGTCCTTCCGGAAACATTGTTTGTCGCCAAAAAGCGCGCCTCCGGCGAAATCTGCATGCCAGCAAAACGCTGCGGATTGTAAATGTTTTGCTCCTGGATCAGCCGGTTGATGTCCCTGATGACTGCATCGCGCACCATGGCTGCAGGGGGCGCCGGCCCTGCATAGGCCTCAATTTGTTTGTGAGTTGCATGTTTCAATTGACGCCATAAGTACCTTGAAACGGGGTCATTGCCAGCCTTGAGCCGCGCAATAAATGTGGGCCAGTCAAGCACATCATCGGTTGTAAAAAGCAACGACCCGCCGAACGTCAGATACATCGCCTCCTCGGCCTCCTCACCGCCGCCAAACAATGCGTTAATTCCAGGTGAGACCGGAGTCCCCAACCGCCGCAAACTGTCGCAGCCCTGCGCAAGAATGCGCTCCAGGGCGGGCAGCGCGGCAATCAGAGATTCGTTGGCCGCACCCGGCTCGCGCGACGCAGTGCGAAACTGGGTGTTGACGAGACTGAACAGGGACACCAGATTGCTTGCGCTCCTGAACTGGCGCAGAAATGGGCGAAAATCCTCAAAGGTCTTCTTCAAATCCTCCAATTGTTCTTCGGGCACGAAAAGCAGCGCCTTGTTGCCCATCATCTTCAAGTCGCCCTTGTAAAAAACATCGGTGAAAAGATTGGTCTCCTTCAGCAGCTTTGCTCCCAGCCGCTCGACAAACTGCCGGTTCTTTTCCTGCTGTTCACTTTCAACCAACACCACCAAATCCGGCTGGTACGGAAACTCTTGTTTGAACCTCAGGTAGATTTGGTGGTATTTTTTGTTGGCCCCAACCAAATTGTCGCGGTCAGTGTCAAATTCCAGAAATGCAACCGTGCCCGCAACGCACAAAACAAACAATATCAACTGGGGATAAACAAACCAGCGCGGATGTCGCATGACGGCTCTGGCGAGCAGTCCAAGCCAGCGTTCAACCAATGGCACTTGTGGAGAGTGCATAGACAGGCTTATTGGCGAGGCAGTTTTTCTGCCTCGAACACAAGACGGCGGGCGCTGCTAATAAACCTCATCATTGTCTCCACGCCAGTAAGGCATTAAAAAACTTCAGGCTCAGTTCGGAGCCAGTTTGAAGGCACGTTAATTATCCGGCAACTCGGCAGTGCAATAGACCTCTTTGACATCATCGTGATCCTCCAGCACCTCGATCAATTTTGAAACGCTGGCCGCCACCGCCGGGTCGTTTACCGGCGTCGTCATTACAGGCAATGCATGTATCCCGGCTGCCTCACATTTGATTCCCTTGGCCTCAATCGCCTTGTGCACCGCAACAAATTTGGCCGGTTCAGTGATAATCTCATAGCCTTCAGGCTCGGCCTTGAAATCCTCGGCTCCCGCCTCCAGCGCAATTTCCATCAACTGATCCTCATTTGCCGATTCGCGCGCAATAATGATTTGACCTTTGCGATGAAACAGGCGGCTGACCGAGCCAGCGGTCGCAATCGTTCCCCCATTCTTCGTCAACAAACTCCGGATTTCCGCCGCAGTACGGTTCCGGTTGTCAGTGCTGACTTCTATAAGCAACCCGACGCCGCCCGGCGCAAACGCCTCGTAGGTCAGCTCCTCGTAATTAACCGCTTCGCCATGTCCGGTCCCGCGTTTGATTGCGCGCTCAATGTTTTCGTTGGGCATGTTGGCTGCGCGGCATTTCAACAGCACTGTTCGCAGCCGAGGATTCATCTCAGGGTCGCCCCCTCCCATTTTCGCAGCAATCGTGATTTCCTTGCTCAGCTTGGCAAATATTTTGCCGCGCTTGGCGTCAATGGCGCCCTTGAAATGCTTTACCTTCGCCCATTTGCTATGACCTGCCATAATTTCTCGTTAAGTAAAATTTTTTCCAGCCGGCATCAAGCACCGCTTCACACTGCTTTTTCCACAATCACAGCCGTCCCGTAACACAAGACCTCGGTCACTCCCGGCCCAATCTCGTTTGCATCATACCGCACGCCAACAACTGCGTTTCCGCCAAGCTCGCCCGCATGCGCCAGCATCTGGCGAAACGCCTCGTCCCGCGCCTGCTCGCACAGCTTTGTGTACACTGATATATTGCCGCCAACAAGGGTTTGCAACCCTGCAGCCATGTTACCAATTACTGAGCGTGACCGGACCACTATGCCCCGAACCACGCCGAGCGATTGGACAATCCGGTAGCCGGGCAGTTCAAACGTCGTCGTTGTCAATGGATGCGTCTGGCTCATCCTTCGGCCCATTCAACACCATATCGGCCCCAAGCTAAAGCAAAAATTCGGGGCAATTTGACTTTCGCGCTTTATTTTTGACGCCCATTTCATGTTTAATCCCCCCATGAATTGGCGCGATGCGGTTGTATTGATTACCGGAGGCACCGGCTCATTCGGCCGGAAGTTCGTCGAGATAATGTTGCGCGAGTATCATCCCAAAAAGCTGATTATTTTCAGCCGGGATGAACTCAAACAACACGAGATGCGCATTACCTTTTGCCAGAACGACGCCTCGGCTCTGCGTTTCTTTATTGGCGATGTGCGCGACAGGGACCGGCTCGAACGCGCCTTTCACGGTGTGGACATCGTTGTCCACGCCGCCGCCCTAAAGCAGGTCCCAGCCTGCGAATACAATCCTTTTGAGGCCATTTTAACCAATATCATGGGCGCCAAAAACATTATTGACGCCGCCATAGACCAAGGCGTCAAAAAAGTCATTGCCCTCAGTACCGACAAGGCCGTCAATCCGGTAAATTTGTACGGCGCAACAAAGCTCTGCGCCGAAAAACTCTTTGTGCACGGCAACGCGTATGCCGGAGCATCCGATGTCCGGTTCAGTTGCGTCCGCTATGGCAACGTGGTTGGAAGCCGCGGCAGCGTAATCCCCCTTTTCCAGCAACAGCGAAAAACCGGGCGCATAACCATCACCGACCAGCGCATGACCCGGTTCTGGATTACACTTGAACAAGGAGCGCGTTTTGTAATCCGCTGCATTGAAGAGATGCACGGCGGCGAGGTGTTTGTTCCCAAAATCCCGAGCATGAACATCATGGACCTCGCCAAAGCAATCGCTCCCGGATGCGCCATCGAAACCATCGGAATCCGCCCGGGCGAAAAACTGCACGAGGTGCTCATTTCCGAGGATGAAGCACGCAACACCATCGAGATGGATGACAAGTTTGTTGTGTTGCAGCCGTATTACCCGGGCTGGGCACCAAAGCTGTTGCCTAAAGGCCGCGCGCTGCCAGACGGATTCCGCTACGGCAGCGACAACAACCCGCACTGGCTTACAGAAGCAGAACTTAAACAACTGGCCGGAGAAGCCTAATGGACGCCAATGCGCCACATCTGCCTTACGGCCGGCAATTTATTGACGAGGCCGACATCGCCGCCGTTGAAGCGGTTTTACGCTCCGATTGGTTGACACAGGGGCCGGCCATCGAGCGATTTGAGCAAAAAGTAGCCGCTTATTGCGGAGTCCGTTACGCCGTGGCCGTCTCCAGCGCCACCGCCGCCCTGCACCTTGGCGCAACGGCTCTTGGACTCGGCCCGGGCGACTCGCTATTGACAAGCGCAATTACATTCGTCGCCTCCGCCAATTGCGCGCGGTATTGCGGGGCAGATGTGGATTTCGTGGACATTCACCCCGGCTCTTACAATCTCGATGTTGGCGCGCTCTCCTCAAAACTAAAACAAGCAGCCGCAAAAGGGCGGCTTCCCAAGGTCATTGTGCCTGTCCATCTCGCCGGTCAATCGTGCGAAATGGCCTCCATAAATGCCCTGGCGCGTGAATATGGAATTCAAATCATGGAAGATGCCGCCCATGCCATCGGAGGCAAATACGAAAACAAGCCTGTCGGCAATTGCCTTTACTCTGATTTGGCGGTCTTCAGTTTTCATCCGGTCAAAATAGTGACAACTGGCGAAGGCGGGATGCTTTTAACCAACCGCACGGACTTATATGAGAAACTCATCCGCCTGCGCACTCATGGCATAACCAAAGACTTGCGTTTCATGACAGAACCGGCACATGGCCCATGGTACTACCAACAGCTTGAGTTGGGGTTCAACTACCGGATGACCGATATCCAGGCCGCCCTCGGCGCAAGCCAAATGGACAAGTTGGACGCCTTTGTTACCAGACGCCAATACTTGGCCCAGCGTTATGACAAGCTACTGGCCGGCCTGCCGGTCACACTACCCTGGCAACATCCGGCCACATCTTCTTCATGGCATCTTTACATCATCAGGTTGCAACTCAACCGCCTGCGCAAGACACACCGTCAAATTTTCGAGGAACTGCGCTCTGCTGGAATTGGTGTTCAATTGCACTACATTCCTGTTTACCTGCAACCATATTACCGGCAGTTGGGCTTTCAGTCTGGTTACTGTCCGGAAGCCGAAAAGTACTACTCCGAAGCCATCAGCCTTCCCATCTACTACGCTCTGAGCGAAGCCGACCAGGATCGCGTCACCCGCACTCTCGCTTCCATCCTTGGATGACCAAATATGGCAGATGCATTGCTCATTCGCGCCGATGCCAGCTCACAAATTGGGAGTGGACACGTCATGCGATGCCTTGCATTAGCCGAACAATGGTTGCATGGCGGCGAGCCGGTCTTTTGGGCGTCGGTACAATTGCCGGAACGTCTGCGGGAGCGGGTGCAAAAAATCGGAGCGCAACTTCTTTTAATTGACGCAATCCCCGGTGCTGTCGAAGACGCCCAAAAAACAATCCAGCTCGCTGAAACAAAATCAACTTCATGGTGCGTGGTGGACGGTTACCAGTTCGGCTTTGATTACCAAAAAACGCTGAAATCCGCCGGACTACGGCTTCTATGGATTGATGATTACGGTCATGCCGGCCATTATTTATCCGACTTGGTGCTTAATCCAGGGCCGGGCGCATCCCCTGCCCTTTATCCCGGCGCAACGCCTCAAACCCGCCTGCTTTTAGGCTGTAAATATGCTCTGCTCCGCCGCGAATTTTTAGAATGGATGGACTGGCAACGGCCTTTCCGAAAACCCGCTCGCAAAATTCTGGTAACGCTTGGCGGGAGCGATCCCAACAACATAACACTCAGGGTCTTGCAGGCGCTTCAAACCAAGGAATGTTCAGGGTTGGAAGCCGACATCGTAATTGGCGGCGCCAATCCACACGCCGCCCAGCTTCAGTCCCTTGCAAGCCATGACAACCAGCGGCTGCATCTAGACCCTCGAAATCTGCCCGAACTTATGGCGAAAGCCGACATCGCAATTTCCGGCGGCGGTGGCACATCGTTGGAAATTGCCTTCATGGGCCTGCCTTCTCTGCTTATTTGCCTCGCAGACAATCAAATGTTGAACTGCCGGCACTTGCATGATGCCGGCGCAGCAATTTTCCTCGGCAGGGCGTCTGAAGTTACGCCCGTCTCAATCGCCCAAGCCATCCAATCCATTATCTCAAATGACGCACTCCTCGCTGAAATGTCGCGCATAGGCCGGTCACTGGTTGATGGTCGCGGCGCTTTTCGTGTTTGGCTGCATCTGAAAGAAGATTCAATCCACCTTCGGCCCGTTACCGAGGCGGACTGCCGCTTGACCTGGGAATTTGCCAATCTACCTGACGTACGTGCAGTTTCATTCACAAGCGCCCCTATTCCGTGGGAAAAACACCTCGAATGGTTCGCAAGACGGCTGCGCGATCCAAACTGCCGCTTATGGCTTGCCACCGACACCCGCGGCACGCCTTTCGGTCAGGTCAGATTTGATTTGGAACGCGATTACGCCACCATTTCAATCGCGCTCGCAAAAGAGGCCAGAGGCCGCAACCTGGGCACATTGTTGATTTGGAAAGCCAGCCGCGCTCTTTTGAATGAAAATGCCGCTCTGGCGGAAATCCATGCATGGATAAAGCCTGAAAACATCGCTTCGGCCAAAGCTTTTGGAAAATGCGGTTTTGAAAAAACTGCGGAAAAAGAATTTAATGGCCAGCCCGCCATGTTATACCGTTTGCAAAGAACCAAGTTGCCATGAATCAGGTAATCAACATCGCTGGACGACCTGTCGGTCCGGGAAACCCGGTTTACATTGTTGCCGAACTTTCGGCCAATCACAACCAGAGCCTCGAACATGCCAAAGATACCATTCGCGCCATGAAAGAGGCTGGCGCCGACGCCGTCAAACTACAGACCTACACTGCGGACACACTCACCATCGCATCCGACCGCGAATTTTTCCGCATCGGCGGCGGCACTCTTTGGGATGGTCTTACACTGCACGAACTGTATCAGCAAGCCAGCATGCCCTGGGACTGGCAGCCGATACTGCAAAAACTTGCAGCATCACTTAACCTGGACTTTTTTTCCACGCCATTCGATTTCACAGCCGTGGATTTTTTGGAAAGCCTGAATGTGCCGGTGTACAAGATCGCCTCTTTCGAGTTGGTTGACCTCCCGCTGTGGCGCAAAATTGCAAGCACAGGAAAACCTGTAATTGCCTCAACAGGCATGGCAACGCTCGAAGAAATCGAGGAAGCCGTCAACACATTCAAGGCTGCAGGCGGACGCCAACTTGCGTTGCTGAAATGCACCAGCGCCTACCCTGCCCCGCCAGATGAAATGCGTCTGCGTGTAATCCCGGATTTGGCCCGGCGCTTCCAACTACCCGTCGGGCTTTCTGATCACACAATGGGCATCGCCGCTCCGGTGGCCGCTGTAGCCCTGGGCGCATGCATCATTGAAAAACATTTCACGCTCAGCCGCCAAATCCCAGGACCGGACTCCGCCTTTTCACTCGAACCGCATGAATTCAAAGACATGGTCGAGGCCATCCGCTTCACTGAAAAGGCGCTTGGCGAAGTCCGCTACGAAATCACCCACCACGAGGCCGGCAGCCGGGTTTTCCGTCGCTCGCTCTTCGTGGTAAAATCCATGAAAGCAGGTGAGGTTTTTACCAGCAAGAATGTCCGCTCCATACGACCCGGCTACGGTTTGCATCCGCGTCATTATGAGGAAATTCTTGGCAAAAAGGCCGCCTGCGACATTGAGCGCGGCACACCTCTAAGCTGGGACCATGTAGTCAAATGAAAACCGCAGCCATTATTCAGGCCCGGATGGGTTCGACACGCCTGCCCGGCAAAGTCATGCTGACTGTTTGCGGACAAACCATTCTCGGTCATGTCGTTAACCGCGTAAAACAGGCCGCTCTTCCTGACATTGTACTGGTGGCCACAACAACCGCTGCTGCCGACGATGTTATTGTCGAGGAATGCCGCCGCCTCCGCACTGCTTTTTTCCGCGGGAGCGAAACCGATGTGCTTGGCCGCTATCATGGCGCAGCCTCTTCAGTTGGCGCTGATGTTATAGTGCGCATTACCTCCGATTGTCCGTTGTACGACCCGCATCTGCTTGACTTGATGCTATCTGACTTTTTCCAGGGCTTCTCCCAGCAAGGCTCTAAATTGGATTATCTCTCAAACACCTTGAAGCGCACATTTCCACGCGGCTTGGACACCGAAATATTCACCTTTGCGGCGCTGGACCGCGCCCAACGCGAGGCCAATCTGCCATCCGAACGCGAGCACGTCACCCCTTACATCTATCACCATCCGGAGCTGTTTAATCTCCGCAGCTATGAAGGCCCGGCAGACTACTCACATTACCGATGGACGCTTGACACGCCGGAAGATTGGGAATTTGTGAAGGCCGTTTACGAACGTTTGGGCCACGGAGGGCGCTGGTTCGACACCCGCGAAGTCTTTGAACTTCTTGCGCGCGAACCGGCCCTTGCCCAAATCAACGCCCATGTCCAGCAGAAGCAGGTCTGACGGTCGCTTGAAAAATTCCTGTTTACTCCGGCCATCAAATCCGGCTTAATTCCGCCATGAAAAATCATTTGTCACGCCGCCAATTTTTGGCCAGCGGTTCCATTTTGACGATGGGCATTGCATCCGTCCCGTTGTTCAAAACTTGGGGCAAAATTTCCCCGAACGAAAAACTTAACATCGGCGTCATCGGTGTTTCAGGTAGGGGCGGCAGCAATCTGGCTGGCGTCTCAAAGGAAAACATTGTCGCATTGTGTGACGTCAACGAACTGCAACTCAAGGATGCCGCACAGCGTTACACTTCGGCCAAGACTTATTTCGACTTCCGAAAGATGCTTGAGCAAAACGATTTGGACGCCGTCGTGGTCAGCACGCCAGACCATACCCACGCCGTTGCTGCGTACATGGCTCTCAAGACCGGCCGGCATGTGTATTGTGAAAAACCCCTCACCCGCACTGTTTCTGAATGCCGCATTGTGACCGATACCGCACGGCAACAAAAGCTCGTGACCCAAATCGGCACGCAAATCCATGCGGAGAACAACTACAGGCGCGTAGTCGAACTGATTCAAAGCGGCGCAATTGGCCCGGTAAACGAAGTCCACGTCTATGTTAACGTCAAATACGGCGGCAAAACCATGCCCACTGACCGCCCGCAAGTGCCTGAATACCTCCATTACGACCTCTGGCTTGGACCTGTGCCGGAGCGGTTTTACCATCCTGCATGGGTGCCGTTTTGGTGGCGTGACTGGTGGGCCTTCGGCGGAGGCGCCCTCAGCGATTTCGGCTGCCATTACATGGATTTGCCATTCTGGGCGCTCGACCTGAAATACCCACGCACAATCGAAGTGGTTGACGGCCCCGCCCCGGACCCTGAATCCTGCCCGCCGTGGCTGATTGTCCGCTACGAATTTCCAGCCCGTGGCGACAAACCGCCGGTAAAACTGACTTGGTATCATGGAGGCAAACACCCCGAGTTGATTACCCCCGACCTCTATCAAAAATGGAAAAGCGGCGTGCTATTCATCGGCAAAAAAGGAATGTTACTGGCCGATTACAACCGCAACCTTTTGCTCCCGGAAAAAGATTTTCAAGGCTTTGTCCGGCCTCAACCTACCATTCCACCATCAATCGGCCATCACAGGGAATGGATCGAGGCAATTAAAAACAACGGCAAAACAACCTGCCACTTCGATTACTCAGGGCCGTTGACCGAAACCGCCCTGTTGGGCAACGTCGCCTTCCGCGCAGGCAAAAAACTCGAATGGGACCCGGTCAAACTTAAAGCTGTCAACTGCCCCGAAGCCGACCAGTTCATTCAGCATAAATACCGCGCAGGCTGGAGCATTGGAAGCTGAAATTATCATTTGCCATGCTCATCAACAGGCAGCCCTTGAGGTAAAAACCGTCTTCTCAATGCATCGGCGCGAAAATTGAAAATCCTTTCAATATCAGGCCTTACAAACAACCGATGTACCAGCCAATCGAAATGCAAGGCATAATGGACTATATCCCGAACCATGGTACCGCCGTTGCAAAGTTCAAATTTATGTTCGTGAATCCACTTCCGATATGGGCCGCGCAATTGTTCATCAACGAAGTAATTCGGCGGCTGCCATGCCTTTATTCGCGTCCGCCAGCGTAGCGGAATTCCCCTGACCTGCAGTCGATAATCAATCAGCGTTCCTTCCTTCATTACGATTGGCAGGGGCGTCATGATGCGAAAATGCAGCCATGGAGGCGTTATGGCCTCGAGATTTGACGCGTCAGCGAAAAATGGGAACAATGCCTCTGGAGGGAGTGGCAACCAAAGCGCTGTGGAAAATTCCCGGATGCGCATCACAATTCAATTTTCCGGCCATGCCGGAGAAATTCAAGTTTGTGGCGTCACTTCAAATCTTCAAGCAACAACCGACTGCTAATCTTGGCTGACTCGAAAATGACCGGAAGACCACTTCCTGGATGCGTGCCACCACCGACGAGGTACATCCGCTCAAATTCTTCAAAACGGTTGCGCGGGCGAAAGTGAAGCATTTGTCCCATGTTATGCGCAAGGTTGAAGGTGGCTCCTTTGTAAATGCCCACCTTTCTCTCCCAATCAACCGGCGTGACTACACGCTCAAATCGAATTCGCTTTTCAATATCGCCAAGCCCCACCTTTGCCAGTTGCCGCAACACCACCTTGCGGTATCGTTCCCGCTCCTGATTCCAGTCAATGTTCGGATGTCTGTGACTCACAGGCACAAGCACATAAAGCGCGCTGTGTCCGGGAGGGGCAAGGCTGCTGTCGGTGCGACAGGGATTTTCGATGTAAAACGATGGATCGTCGCTAAGAACATGCTGGTTTTCGATCTCGTCGAGATTGCGCCGGTAATCGGCTGAGATGTAAATATTGTGGTGTTGAAGTTGCTCACACAGGCCTTCGATTCCAAGATACATCATGAATGTTGAACATGAGAACCGTTTACTTGCAATGGTTTCGTCAGTCCATTTACGCCTCATCTGGTTGGGTACCAGCGTCGTCATTGCATGCCCAAAATCAGCGTTCACCACAACCGCATCGGCCATGTACTTGTTGCGGTTGGTCCGCACGCCTATTGCCCGCCGGCTTTGGAACAAAATCTCCTCAACTGGCTCATTCAATTGTATTGTTGCTCCCAACTCCGTGGCAACGCGAGCCATGGCTTTGGTAAGCGTATTGCAACCTCCAATCGGATGCCATATTCCGTGTTCGTATTCCAAAAACGAAAGAATGGAAAACAAGCTCGGACATTTAAATGGTGACATGCCAAGATATTTGGATTGAAAAGTAAACGCCAGTTGCAGACGAGGGTCACGAAAGAAGTCCGCAAGCTCATCATGGAGCGACTTCCACGGTTTTAGATAAGGCAACACCGCCAGCATCCGGCTTTGCAATAAATCTGTCCAACTCAAAAACGGAGCCTGAAGGCACGGCGCAAATTTGTCCAGTTTGCGCCGGTTGTAATTCATAAATTTTCGGAACGCCGACGCATCAGACGGCGAGATTTTTGCAATCTCAGAAGTCATTCGTTCAATATCGGATGAACAGAGCAGTTCACCACCTGCACCAAAGATGAGCCGGTATTGCGGGTCCAGACGTTTCATCGGCACTTCTGCGCGCAGGTCACGCCCTACCGCATTGAAGATTTCATCCAAGATTTGCGGGTAAAGGAAAAAGGTCGGACCAAGGTCAAAACGGAAACCATCTCCCTCTATGGATGAGGTGCGTCCCCCAACGTACGGCTGTTTTTCTATGACAGTGACTTCGCAGCCAGCTTTGGACAGCAACATTGCCGTTGCCAGTCCGCCAGGACCGGCACCAACTATCAATACTCGCTTTGACATGCATTCAGTTTGTTCATTACGGCCATTCTTTACAATATCATTTACACATCAGCAAACGGCTTATGCGCTTCAGCGTAATCAATGATATTGATACAGGCCGGTAGCGGAGTCTAAAGTCCGGCCAAAATGGTCGCTCCAACACGGACCGATAATGAGTGAAGCAATCGAAGCTGGTTTTGCCGTGATACGCGCCCATGCCACTTTCCTCCAGTCCGCCAAACGGAAGGTCCTTGCCCATGATTTGTAGAATTGTGTCGTTGACACACACCCCGCCGGAACGTGTCCCGGCAACTACGCGTGCGCGGGTGAACCTGTTGTTGGTAAAAAGATAAACTGCCAATGGCGCAGGACGCTCGCCAACCAAAACAAGCGCGCTGTTGAGATCCTCGAATTTTATCACTGGCAGAATCGGGCCAAAAATTTCCTCATGCATCAGAGGACTGTCCAATGATACATCGGTAAGTATCGTCGGGGCGATGTATAAATCCCTTGCGTCATTCTGGCCTCCATGATATATGCTGCCTTGTTTTAAGTAGCCTGTCAGCCTGTCAAAATGCTTGCGGTTGACAATCCGGCCGTAATTTGGGCTTTGTTGCGGGTCCAACCCGTAAAATTCGTTCAATGCCTGCTTCATCGCTTCAAGCAAATCTTCATAAACCCTCGCATCCACGAGCACATAATCCGGCGCAACGCACGTCTGGCCGGCGTTCATAAACTTTCCCCAAACGATCCTTCTCGCAGTTACGCTCAGCGGCGCGTCCGCGCAAACAATACAGGGGCATTTGCCGCCCAGTTCCAGCGTGACCGGGGTTAAATGTTTCGCTGCTGCGGCCATTACTGCTCTGCCAACCTTGCTGCTGCCGGTAAAAAAGATTTTGTCAAATTTTTCCTGTAAAAGCGCCTCCGAAACCTCGCTTGCTCCTTCAACAACAGTGATGTATTCCATTGAAAAATTCTCACGCACAAGTCCGGCAAGAGCAGAGGCGCTGTGTGGGGTGAATTCGGATGGCTTGAGCACCGCACAATTGCCGGCGGCAATCGCGCCTACAAGTGGCATGAGTACAAGTTGCAGCGGATAATTCCACGGACCAATTATGAGTACCACGCCGTAAGGCTCGGGTTGTACAAATCCACGGCCGGGCCACCCGATCCACGGGACACTGCAACGCCTTCTTTTCATCCATAATGGAAGATTACCCAAGGCATGCCGAATTTCACTCAAGACCATGCCCACCTCGCCAAGGTACGCATCGTGCGGCGATTTCCGCAAATCAGCGCCCAAAGCACCCAGCAGGGCAGACTCATTCTCCAGGATTGCGTCCAGCAATTTGCGAAGTTGAGTTGTGCGGAACTCAAGTGAGCGTGTCGCTCCGGTTTTAAAGAACGCTCGTTGTTGCCGGACGATGGAGGAAACATTCATAATCAGGTTGCGCAAAGCTTGCCGGCTGGCATATACTTGTCAAGAAATGAGTCGCTGGTTTGTCATTTGTATTTTATTTTTCATGTTGACGGCAAATTCCAAAAGCACCGATCAATCAACACTTGCCACTGGAGTGGCGGAATTCAGAGCAGGCTACGAAAACTGGGATGCCAACCGGTTTCATAAAGCATCCGAACTGATCAAGCAAGCCACACAGAATGCACCAGATTTCGCAGCCAACTTTTACTGGCTTGGCGTTGTGGAATTCCATCGAATGCTCTATTACCAAAACGCATCCGGAGGCCAGACAAACAGGCTTGCCATAAAAGTTTCACGGGACACAGCCATGACTGCCTTGAACCGGGCCGTAAAGTTGGACCCGCGGCATGCCGAAAGCCACGCCCTGCTGGCAACACTTTATGGAATGCAAATCGAGAATAATTTGGCACGTGCAATTTGGTACGGTCCCAAGGTTCAAAAACACGGTAAACTGGCTCTGGATTACGCTCCAGAAAGTCCGCGTGTGCAGTATTTAATTGGAGCCTGCAAGTTTCACACAGCGAAAAAACCTGACGCCTTTCGCGAAGCTTTGGCGACTTTGTTAAAGGCGGAAGAACTATTCAATGGGGAGGCCAAAAATGCACCCGGGCCTCTTGAGCCGCGTTGGGGCTACGCCGGTTGCCTTGTCCTTATTGGACAGACTTTCGAGCAGTTGGACCAGAAACAGAAAGCGGCAGAGTACTTTTTGAAGGCCGTTGCTGTTCAACCATCCAATGTTTTGGCAAAGCAGGGTTTGGAGCGCGTCACCAAAAACAAATAACCCACCTCGCCCGCCATGCAGATTTCATTATTAAACAGAAGCCGTCTAGTGCAGGTTCGGAATGTGAATTGCGGTTGCAGTCCACGCAAAAGCTGGTTAAAGTAAACTTTGAAAACTTAACCAACACTGCAATCGGACAGTTTTACCAAAATGCACGCAAAAAAGGTAATCGTAATTGGAGCCGGGCTGGGAGGGCTGTCAGCCGCAATTTCGCTCAAACAATCCGGCTACGAAGTCGAAATACTGGAAAAAAACCCGAAAATTGGAGGCAAACTAAATGTTCTCAAAGAACGCGGGTACACGTTCGATCTCGGCCCGTCCATTCTAACACTGCCACATATCTTCAAACGTCTGTTCGAACGCAGCGGTAAAAAAATGGAGGATTACATCCATATCCGCGCTTTGCGACCTCACTGGCGGAACTTTTTCGAGGATGGAACCATCGTGGACCTTTATCCGGAGCCTGAGCGCATGGCTGCGGAAGCGCGCAAGGTTGGCGAAAATCCGGACAACGTGCAGCGCTTCCTTGAGTACTCCCGCCGGCTGTACGATTTGGTCAACGCCGGCTATTTTGAGGAAGGGCTGGACACCGCGAAAGATTTCCGCCGATTCTACGGGCTGCGCAACTTTCTCAAATTCGATTTGTTCCGCACCATGCACGGAGGTGTTGCCCGCTATTTGAAGACCCCCCACATGAGGGACATATTCGACTATTTCATCAAATACGTCGGTTCATCTGCCTACCATTCACCGGCTTTCATGAACTGCCTGCCAACAATCCAATTCCAATATGATCTCTGGTACGTGGACGGTGGACTCTACGGCATTGCCATTGGATTGCAGCGGCTCATTGATGAAATCGGGGTTGGCATCCGGCTGAACACTGAAGTTGCTGAAATCCGCAAAGAAGCCAATCGCGTTACAGGCGTTGTCACCAAAAGCGGCCAGTTTTTCCCAGCCGACATCATCGTATCCAACATGGAGGTAATCCCTGCCTATGAGAGGTTGCTGTCCGAGGATGAGAAGTTTATGCGCACACTAACAAAATTCGAGCCTGCCTGCTCCGGCTTGGTGCTTGAACTGGGATTGGACTGCCAGTATCCACAACTGGCACATCACAACTTCTTTTTTTCGGCCAATCAGAAAGAACATTTCCACACAGTGTTTCGCAAACGCCAGTTGCCGCCCGATCCAACAATTTACCTGGTAGCTGCCTCGCGCACGGACGCAACCGTCGCACCGCAAGGCTGCGATTGTCTCAAGATTCTTCCACACATTCCCTACATTAATGATGCCCGCCCGTTGACGCGAGACGACTATCTTGCTTTCAAAGACCGCGTTTTGGCAAAGCTGGAGAGAATGGGCCTAACTGATATTCGCAGGCACATTGTTTTTGAGCATTGCTGGACGCCGCTCGACATTCGTGAGCAATACTACTCCAACAAAGGCTCAATTTACGGGGTTGTCACCGACCGCTTCAAAAACCTGGCCTTCAAAGCACCGAAACAAAGCACAAAGTATCCCAACTTGTTTTTTGTCGGCGGCTCAGTCAATCCCGGCGGCGGCATGCCCATGGTGGTGCTCTGTGGCCAAAACGTTGCAAAGCAAATCGTTGCCTGGGACCGATGCTGATCTTGCTGTACTTCACTATTTTTCTTTGGGCGGCGGGATTTCTACTGCTGCCAAAGTTGAGGCGTTGTGATTTGAGAGAGGTCCGCACCCAGACTCTTGAATTGGAGGGCACGCCCAAGAAAAGCGACCTGTCCATTATCATCCCCGCACGAAACGAAGCGCACAATCTGCCCATTCTGCTGCGTTCGCTTGCCACGCAATCCCTGAGACCTGCAGAAATCATCGTAGTTGATGACCTCTCAACAGACGACACGGCGGAAGTTGCCCGAAAGCATGGCGCGCTTGTCATAACTTCACAACCGCTGCCCGAAGGCTGGCGCGGCAAAAACTGGGCATGCCATCAAGGCGCTCAAGCAGCAAAAGCCAGTCTGCTCATGTTTGTGGACGCAGACACTTGGTTTGAACCGGAAGGGCTGGAGCGAATTCTCGATATTTTCGGACTCCAGAATTCATCCTGCCCAGCCGTCCAAAAGGGCTGCAAGTCTCAACCACAAACCCAGTCAAACTCAATCATCGAAGGTGCATTTTCTGCAGGGCCTTATCATGTCGTTCAAAAACCATACGAAGAACTGTCGCTTTTCTTCAACTTTAACATGATCGCAGGCACTGTGCCGCATGGGTTGTTCGGGCAAATGTTGCTGGTTGATCGCAACAGTTATTGGCGTGTCGGAGGGCATCAATCTGTAAGAGAAAAAATTTTGGAGAACTACTTTCTGTCTGAAAAATTCAGAGGGGCAGGTCTTCCAACACACAGCATAACCGGGCGCGGCATATTCTCATTTCGCATGTATCCGGGCGGGCTGCGCGAACTCATCCAGGGCTGGTTGAAAGGATTTGCCGCCGGAGCCGGAAAAACGCCACCCATGGTGTTGATTTTGGTTTCTCTATGGATGTCCGGACTCGCAATGGCGCCTCTTGGCTGGGCAATATCTGGTGACTACTTCCGCTGGGGAGCGGTTTATCTTTTGTGCGCCATCCAAGTCAGGTGCCTCAGCCGCTTTATTGGAACTTTCCGTTGGTACTCAGCTCTGCTTTATCCCGTGCCATTAATGTTCTTTTTTGTCGTGTTTGCCTGCTCTGTGCTTAAATCCGGCAAGACGGTTTATTGGAAAGGACGCAACATCCGTGCTAATTGAGCTGCCAATTACCCATTTGATTTTGCTGAACATTGGCGGTTGGCTGACTGTTCAACTAGGTCTTGCCTGGGCCTTTACAAAAATGCCGGAGGCATGGTTTGCTTCAGGAAAGGTGTACAACTGGGAACAGCACGGTCGGTTTTATGAACGTTTTTTTTGCATCAAAGTTTGGAAAAAACTTCTGCCCGACGCTGCAAGTTGGTTTGCTGGCGGTTTCCCAAAGGGCGCTCTGGCCGGCATTGATCGCGAATACTTGCAACGATTCGTCCGCGAAACCTGGCGTGGCGAGCTCTGCCACTGGTGTGCGGTTGCCTGCGCTCCGCTTTTCCTTCTGTGGAATCCTTGGTGGGGCGAGCTTATCATCATTGCCTATGCGCTAATGGCGAACATGCCCTGCATTCTTTCACAGCGTTACAATCGCGCCAGAATTTTGCGGCTTTTGGCCCGGTCAGCTTAATTTGCATTCATTCTATGCTTGCCGCAAGCTTTCGTGTCTAATTTGTCAGGTTAACGATGCCTACCGCCGGGATTTACACAAATTGACCACATGCTGTATGGGATTGATGTTTTAAGATGTTTGAGTTTCCGCGAGGCATTTCATTGTGCCAATAGCTTTTGCCCGTCAAACACGAATTTCCTGTTCCCGATTCTGACAGCATCTCCCTCCGCCTTGACTTCCGGCGCCTGGCCGCGTCCCATTGTCAGCACGCGAAAATTTGCCTGACCTGCTTTAAGCTCGCTGATTTTTGCGACGCCGCCTACGGAGCGCTCGTTGAACTTGCCGAACTCTTTCTGGCCGGCCACGACCACAACCACAGGTGCGCCCGCGCTGCCGCTGAAATCAACTGCTATACTATACCCACCGCCACTTACCACACCGCTGCCGTCTTTTTCCGCTTTGTAGTAACTTGTTTGGCAAAACGGCAGGCTGGCCAGCCGAATCCGCTCTCCCATCCCCCAAACAAGCAAGTCGGGACCGCCAATACTTATGTTCCCTCTGGGGCCGCTGCCCAGCCACAGGCTCACCACAACATCGTCCGCACCGTTCCAGCAGTTCCGAAAAACATACCAGCCATGCAACCGGTCAACGCTTGCATGGCCCAACACCTCAGCCGGATTTTTCTCCTGCATGCCAATTGGCCAGTTCACCAGCGCAAAAATGGCGCGGTGCGGGTAATTAGCAGTGTCGCGGCGGTGTTGATCAGCCTCAGCCACATAATGATTATAAAGCCACAACAACGCCGGCTTTGTTTCTTCGGGAATGGCGCCGAAGCCCTGACTGAACCAGCCACCGTGGCTGAAACCGCCATTGCCATCAAGCATTCGCTCATTTCCATAGCTGCTTGGTTTGCGACATGGATAAATCGGCTGGCCTTTCGGGCCGGGTAACACTTCCATGACCCAGTGCAGGGTTATCCATGAAAAATTCGGCCTCGGCGTGATGAAATCCTTGCCCATCGCCACCTTGAATGCCTGCACCAGCGGCACCAGCCCCGGATTGGACATCATGTGAGCCGGTCCAGGACCTTCGCTAAAGAAGCCGCCGTCGCCAAATCCGGATGTCACAGCCCGCACCATGTTCTTTTCAACCGCGGCAAGACAACTTTTCAACAAGGCATCATCAGTGCCAGGATCACCAATCAAGGCCAGCACCACAAGCCCGGCGCCAAGTTGCGCTCCCCAGTGATTGCAGGCAGGCATTTGATGGGGTCTGAGGCAGATGTCTTTGAGCGAATTTTTCTGGGCCTTGCCCCACTCGCCGGAAGCGTCATCGCTCCAGTTTTGCAGTTCAAGCGCTGCTTTTCGACGGCGCTCCTCCGGCCAGCCATCATAGCACAGATCGTATGCAAGTGCATACATGCCCAGAGACGGCCCTGCGCGCAATTGCCCGCCCGGTGCTCGAAAGCTGTAGCGGTCATCGCGATCGCGCTGTCCAGACATGCCCAGCTCAAAACACTTCCAGCCCAGCTCGGCGTACTTTTTGTCGCCGGTAATCTGGTACAGCATGCCAAACCCGGCGGCGTGTGACACCGTATATGCGCCTTCGGGAAGCTTCTCCTTCAGATTGTCATAAGCTTTTTTGGCCTTGCTGTAATGCACCGGCATTTCTTCGCCGCCGCCAAGCGTTGCTTTCAGGCGTGCCACAATTTCCTGCCCCTCGGGAGTGGCCGCGCGCCGCTTGATTTCCTCCAAATCACTCTTGCGGAACAACAGCCGCGGGTGCTCACCGGCCTGCAGCGGGACATATCCTTTTATAGGCACAAACCACGGACGATCCGAGCGCAAATCTTTTTCCCAGATACCGGCCTCGCGATGAACAGGCAGGGCAATGTTTCCCTTGAAATTGCCCTCGTGCGTGGTTGTCCTGCCCGCATGCGCAACCGTGACAGTGAATTCACCGCCACAAATGTTGTTTATTCGACGCCCTTGCAACCTGATGGTGTACTCGGCCGAGGCTTCTTCGACTGCTCCGAGAATCTCATACGGAATAACCAGTTCGCCGCTGAATCCATCGGCCGTGGAAGTGATGTTAAATCTGTCAAAGGGACGGAAATCGTATGGCTGGTTATTTAATCCCACCATCCCAAACTGCGCTGCCACCGCTTTTCCTCCGGCAATGTCAAGTCTCACTGCAATGCGGTTGTGATAGGCTTCGCGTCCACCCAAAAGCACATGATTCAAAAGCAGCAACAATTGGCAATTACCCAAATCCACCAATGGCTGTGTATAGACATGACCGCTGACGGAGCCTTCGATTAATTCAGTGTCGTATTTCGCGCGATACCTGCCTTGCAGCGCATTATTGTTGGTTGGATTTGCACGGTCCAGCACGGCCTCCAGACTCACCTCGCACATTACAGGCTTGTGGTCCGCTGGAATCCAGGGATCGGGATTCAGTTTTACTTTCATGGTGCCTGCAAGTCTTCCACTGGCCGCATCGTAACTCATGGTGGCAACATCTGCAGGATGGGTGGTCAGGTTCCAATCTGGCGCACTGCCCAACCCATACAACAGTTTGCCATCCCTGCTGACGATGTAAATTGGCAGCGCACGCCGGGCGGTGGCATTCCGCTTTGCAGCCGGAGGGAAAAAGCCATCAAGGCAGACCCGCCATGTGCCGTTTAGCGGGTCTCCGGGATTGTAGCTTGATTCCGCGGCAATAACCGCGAGACTCAGGAATGTCATTGCGAATAATGCCAGATGACTCCGAAACAAAAACTGTTGGAGTCTTTTTTTCATAACCCAATATCTACATTATTTCAGGATACATCTTATGTATCGTTGTTTTACCAATGACTCGTCCCGCCATCCTGCAATGTTTTTAATTTCGTCCTTGTTTAACCCGTCACTTTTCCACCTTGCCATCCACTTGCGGCGGATAAGCCGTCAGCCCAAACCGGCCCTCTATTACCGTGCCTGACGCCAGTGCCTTCAATCCAAGGTCGCCGGCTTTGAGAGAGAACTTTCCTTCCACCATCAATGCACTTTTCTTCTCATCCCCTTTTCCTTCATGTCGTCGAAAACTGGCTGCGATTTTTACCGGCGTTTTCACATTGCCGACTTGAAGCACTCCATAAAGCTCGGCTGCAAGCGCATTTTTCTCCTTCGCATTTGCCGATGCTTGCAACGTTCCCATACCGGTGATTGTCAGTTTCACCGGCGGTGGCTGGCCTGGCGGACAAAGTTCACCCAGCACGCGCCGGCTTTGATCTCCATTCGCCTGCGCCATCTTATCGCATAACAACTCAAAAGATGCCGACGGTTTTGGCGCAGCAAGGCTGATGTAGCCCGCATCGTTGGCCGGCTTGCCATAAAAGAAATTTGGCCACTTTGTACCGCTCGAATCCCGAAACTCAATGTCAGCCGTTACGTACTTCGGGAAACTCGAAATGACGCGATAGACCTCCGGTGCTGCAGCCGCCGCGGGTTTTATCGGAGCCGGCGCAGCTTGCAGCGCCAGCGTCAGTAACGGGGCCAATAGATGCAATGAAAATGTTCTCATAAACTTGAATGCCTTACTTTGACAAATCCAAAAGCAGCGCGTACCCATCCACATGGCCGCCACCAAAACCAGCCTGCCGGGCGTTGACAGCCGGGGGCGGGTTCTGGTCGTAGCCGGTGTTGCGCTCTACTGCGCCGCAAACAAAAAGCGCCATCGGCCTGCCATTGAGCAATCCCGACACAATCCCCCAGCGTCCCTTGTCGGCCGATTGATCGTCAATTATCGTCTGTCCGCAAGCAGGCATCGCGGAAGAGAATCGCAGCGAACTGCAATCGCTGTTCAGCACCGCTACATAAGCGCCCCCGGGCTCGCCGCCGCCAATTGCGTTGCCGGTCTGAATCAGCCCCCATGTCGCTTCGCCTGCAAAGCAGACTGAGCCGTCCACCGCCGGTGCCATTGCATTTATGCGCGCGCTGTTGGGTTTGTTCACCTTTTGTTGGTAAGACATCCATGGAGTTCCGCCAATAACACGGTAATTCTTGGTTTCAATCTTAATCACGTACGCAATGCTCAGCACGCCCGCGCCCCACGCGCTGAAGCCAAGGCCGCCCATCTTTGCGTTGGCACGAATGTCGTTTGGCTCGCGCAACACCACACTGTTGCCGCCATCGGACCATGCGTGAATTAACAAGTTTCCTTTCGCATCGAAAGTAACGCCGCGAATGGCCGTGTCACTAACCAGCCGCAGATTATTAAGTCCTACAAACGGCCCGCCCCAATCGTACAATTGATAAAGCAACTCTCCATTTGGCCGGTACACGTTCAGGATGGGACATCGCCACGGTTCACGGCCAGTAGCCCAATGATGCTCGCCGCCGCCGACTATCGTGCCATCCACAGGATTTAACGCTGTAAACCGCACCCCGCCGCCAGGCATGGCAAACGACGCAACCTGCCGTCCGCCAGAGTCAAGCACGCGAAAGTCCGGCCCTCGAAACACCAGCCGCCCCTGATTGTCCCAGGCCAACGAAGGAGCGCTCGACCCGCCCTTGACATGGCGCACCCACACCACCTTGGAGCCGTCTGGCGACAACCGCGCGACATAAGTGTGCGCACAGCCGCCTTTTTCCGGCGCACTCGCCGGAGGCGCCAGGACTTGCACGTCTGCACTCACGCTGCTGATCCCGTCAGTAGCCGGCCCGCAGATGAATATGTTTCCCGCATCATCCACCAACGTGCCGGTGAGTCCGCCGGCCTTCCACCCCAGCCGTGACACTGATTTTATAGTTTTCAAATCACCGGACATTCGCACTATAAATGCGGTGGCATTCTCGTGATTCCAGCCAAACGGTTCAAATTTCGGGTTGCCTTGCTTGTCCAATTCAGGTTTGCCCTGCTTGTCCTTTTTATTAATCGGGGCTGGCGGACTGATTTGGCTATCGCGGCCAAGCACCGTCTCCCGTACCCCCAGCCCAAGTGTAGGCCCCAGGGCCACTCCCGCCAGCACAACCGTTCCATCAGGTTGAAACCCGCCACCCACCAGCCATTCGGTACCCGGCCCGCCCAGCAGCCCGGCAGAAACTACCCTGGCTTGATCGGGAGTGGACTTGAATTTGGCGGTGAATTCGTCAAAGCGCGTCGCACTTACAGCCACTCCAGGACCCATGTTAAAGATAGTGGCGATGATCAGAATTGCAGCGAAGTTACGCATGTATCTCTTTTTCCATTTTTATAAAGCCATTTTATTGGCCGGGTAAAGCCGATTTATCGAAAATTGTCACGAACACAAGACCAACTTGCCATGTCCAGAGTTTTTGACTAATCTGACGCCATGAAAACAGTTGCTGTTATTTTGTCTGGTTGCGGGGTGTTTGACGGCTCTGAAATTCACGAATCAGTTCTCACACTTTTGGCATTGGACAAAGCGGGGGCAAAGGCAATCTGCACCGCGCCTGACATCCCCCAATACCACGTCATCAATCATCTTACTCAGCAGCCAGTGCCTGGCGAAACCCGAAATGTTCTGGTTGAATCGGCTCGAATTGCACGCGGAAAAATCATCCCACTCGCCCAGCTCGACGTTGCGAGCGTGGATGCAGTGATACTTCCAGGCGGATTTGGCGCTGCCAAGAACTTGTGCACCTTCGCTCTTGCTGGAAAGGATTTCACCGTTCACGAACAAGTGGCCAATGTACTGCGCAAGGCTCATCAACTTGGCAAGCCCATCGGTTTGGTCTGCATCGCCCCGGCCATTGCAGCACGGCTTTTTGGGCCTGAAAAAGTGGAGTTCACCATAGGAACCGACGCCGGCACAGCACAAGCGCTTGAGGCATCCGGAGCTGTGCATGTCAACTGCAATGTTTTCAACGCCGTGGTTGACCGCCAGCGTAAGATCGTAACCACGCCAGCTTACATGCTGGCAACGCGAATCAGCGAAGCCGAGGCAGGAATCACAAAGCTGGTTCAAGCAGTTCTGGAAATGGCCTGAAACTACAGCCACACTTGACACCCGCTGGTTTTGCGTAAAATTAACACGCTGACAAACTAGCAGAACCGTTGAGCAAACAAGCCCATGAAACAAAACTTGCGTCAACCACAGTTCTGGTTGCGACTTTGTGCCATCTTTTTGGGATTGGCGGCAGGGGTTGGCGCATACACGTTTGTTTACGCCAAAGGCGGCTCTTATTTGACAAATGATCCTGCTGCTTGCGCCAATTGCCATATCATGGGCGAACATTACAATGGATGGCTCAAGTCCAGCCATCGTTCAGCGGCCACATGCAACGACTGCCATACGCCGCCTGGTTTTGTTTCGAAATATTTTACAAAGGCCGAAAATGGGTTCCGGCACTCTTGGGGATTTACAACTGGAAGATTCCCGGACCCGTTGCAGATCAAACCCCATAACCGCAAAATCACTGAACAGGCATGCAGGAAATGCCATCAACAAATTGTCTTTGCCATTGACGCAATTCACAAACCAGGCATGGAACTTTCCTGTGTCCGTTGCCATCGGGACGTCGGACATTTACACTGATTTTTTACCACCAAAACTAATCTAACAATGACCATGAATACAGAAGCAAACAGCAAGTCAGCGCCACAAACTCCAGCCAGCCCGTCTCTTTTCAAGCTGGCTATCACAGCGCTGGTTTTTGCGGTGTTCGCCATTGGAGCAATTGCCCTTTTTGTGAACATAATGGAACGCAAACAAGAAGCGCGAAATCCATTTTACCGGGTTGTGGATTTGAATGACGACACTGAAGACCCGGCCCAATGGGGAAAGAATTTTCCCCTTCAGTATGACGATTACAAACGGACGGTTGATCAGGTCCGCACACGTTTTGGCGGAAGCGAAGCCCTGCCCCGCACCCCAACCCAAGCAGACCCCCGTTCGGTTGTCTCACAGTCAAAAATTGAAGAAGACCCCCGCCTGAAAACGATGTGGGCAGGATATGCTTTTGCGATTGATTTTCGCGAAGAGCGCGGCCACGCCTACATGCTGGAAGACCAAACTTACACCGGAAGGCAAAGCAAGCCGCAACCCGGCGCGTGTCTGCACTGTCATGCATCGGTCTATGTGGCATATAAAAAGGCCGGCAATGGTGATTTAATGGCCGGATTTGCCAAAATCAATCCCATGCCTTACAAGGAGGCACGCCCGCTGGTCAGCCATCCAGTAGCCTGCATTGACTGCCACTCGCCGGACACCATGGCGCTGCGGATTACACGCCCGGCTTTTCTGGAGGGAATCCGCGCCCTCAAAGCCAGTCAAGGTATTCCCAATTATGATCCAAATACGCAAGCCACACGCCAGGAAATGCGGTCGTTTGTTTGTGCACAATGTCACGTTGAATATTATTTCAAAGGCGAGGAAAAGCGTCTCGTATATCCCTGGCACAAAGGTCTGAAGGTGGAAAACATTCTGGAGTATTACGATGAGGTGCAGCATAAGGATTGGGTTCATAAAGACACGGGAGCCCCGGTTTTAAAGGCGCAGCATCCGGAATTTGAGCTGTGGAACCAGGGCATCCACGCGCGCTCAGGGGTTGCCTGTGCTGATTGCCACATGCCATACAAACGCGTCGGCGCAACCAAAATCAGCGATCACCACGTGCGCAGCCCAATGCTGAACATCGCCCACGCCTGCCAGACGTGTCACAGATGGCCCGAAGCAGAGTTGAGAGCCAGAGTCGAAACAATACAGCAAAACACATTTCAAATTCGCAATATCGCAATGGACGCGCTGATGGATTTGATCCGTGACCTGACCAGCGCAAAAAACGCCGGACGCACTGATGCCGCATTTGCAAAGGCTCAAGATTTCCAGCGGAAAGCCCAATTTTACCTTGATTTCGTTGAAGCTGAAAATTCAACGGGTTTCCATGCGCCACAGGAAGCCCTGCGTATTCTGAGCATGGCAATTGATTGCTGCCGCAAAGGGCAACTTGCACTGCGTGAAACGAAATAATTCATTCCGTCAAAACAACCGCAAGAAGCGAAACATGCCGGCCGGCCGGAACCATCCATAAAACAAAGGTTGATTGGCCCGGCTGTTTTTGAGAATAATTTGCGCGCCCGGTTGTATTGCATGGAGAAGAAAATACTAGGCATTTCGGCATTTTATCACGACAGCGCGGCTGCGCTTGTCGCAGGCGGACGCGTGGTTGCGGCCGCGCAGGAAGAGCGGTTCACACGAATCAAGCACGACTTCAATTTTCCCAAGCACGCCATTGATTACTGCCTTAAAGAAGCCGGTTTGAAGCCGGAGGACCTTGACTACGTGGTTTTCTACGACAAACCGCTGCTGAAGTTTGACCGGCTTTTGGAAACCTATTTGGCCTATGCTCCCGCCGGGTTGCGCTCCTTCATGATGGCCATGCCGCTGTGGCTTAAAACCAAGCTGCACCTGCCCAGGGAAATTCGCAAGGCGCTTGGCGGGCGCTACAAAAAGCGCATCATCTTTACCGTCCACCACGAAAGCCACGCTGCAAGCGCGTTTTATCCATCCCCATTTGAAGAGGCCGCAATTTTGACAATGGATGGCGTTGGCGAATGGGATACTGCAAGCATAGGCCATGGCAAAGGAAATCAAATCCGCCTTCTTAAAACTTTGGAATTTCCGCACTCCCTTGGCCTTTTATACAGCGCTTTCACATATTTTACCGGTTTCAAGGTCAATTCCGGCGAGTACAAATTGATGGGGCTGGCACCGTACGGCGAACCCAAGTACGTGGATGTAATCTTGGATAAACTCGTTGACCTGAAAGAGGATGGCTCGCTGGCGATGAACATGGAATACTTTAATTATTGCCAGGGGCTTACCATGACCAACCACCGGTTTGATGAACTTTTTGGCGGGCCGCCGCGCAAGCCGGAATCCCCAATCCGCCAGCGGGAAATGGACCTGGCTGCGAGCATCCAAAAAGTCACCGAGGAAGCCGTCCTTCGCATGGCGCGCACAGCAAGAAAGATTACCGGGTGCCGATACCTCTGTCTGGCAGGCGGAGTTGCCTTGAACTGCGTTGCCAACGGGAAGCTGCTGCGTTCCGGTATCTTTGATGACATTTACATCGTGCCCCCGGCCGGCGATGCAGGCGGCGCACTTGGCGCAGCTCTTTTTGTCCATTATCAATTGCTTGAAAAACCGCGCAATGTTGATGGCAGCGACCCGCTTAAAGGCGCACTGCTTGGCCCGTCTTTCAGTAATGAGGAAATCAGGAGCTACCTTGACGGTCAGAACATCAAATACCATTTCTTGGCCGATGAACCGGCCTTGTTGCGCGAAGTGGTGGACGCCATGATCGCAGGAAAGGTCGTGGGCTGGTTCCATGGCCGCATGGAATTCGGCCCGCGCGCATTGGGTGCGCGCAGCATTATCGGTGATGCACGAAATGAAACCATGCAAAGCACAATGAACCTGCGGATTAAATACCGCGAGTCATTCAGGCCATTCGCCCCCTGCGTGCTTATAGAGGATGTTGACAAGTACTTTGAATTGGACAGGGAATCACCCTACATGCTGCTTGTGGCTGATGTGCGCCCCGAATTGCGATGCCAGCTCACAGATGAACAAAAGCGCCTGATGAAAGACCCTGACTTGCGCAAACGCGTCAATGTCAAGCGCTCCAGTCTTCCCGCAATCACGCACGTTGACATGAGCGCCCGAATTCAAACGGTGGATGAGGCCCGGCATGGCCGTTTCTACAGGCTGATGAAGGAATTCAAGCGCCAGACCGGCTGCGGGGTGATAATCAACACCAGTTTCAACATACGCGGCGAACCTATCGTCTGCACACCACAAGATGCTTATCGTTGCTTCATGGCAACCGACATGGACATGCTTGTGCTGGAAAACTGCATCCTCCACAAATCCGAACAGCCGCAACAAGACGCTGAAGCGCGCCGCCGCTACATAGACACTTTCAAACTGGATTGAAGGCATGATAAACCCATTCGCAGAGGTCAATTGGAATCCGGACAACGCTCAACGGCGTCAGTTTGCCAAAAGTCTTTTGATCGGTTTCCCGGCGCTGGCAGTTGCGTTTTTTATCATTGGATGGATTCGCCATGGCCGATGGGATGCAAGCCTGGAGTTCTGCCTGTGGCTTGCCGGTCTGGGCGCAGGCGCCGGCGCGTTATTTTGGTTTCTTCCGCAAATCAGCCGCCCATTTTATGTAATATGGTATTTCATGGCCTGTTGCATCGGATTCGTCATGGCGAACCTTTTGATGGCCATTTTCTATTATGTTGTTGTGACAGGAATCGGGCTGACACTGCGTCTTTTGGGAAAGCTCACTTTTTCCAAAGGCTTCAACAAAACAGCCACATCATACTGGAAAGACGCCCCTCCCCCACCACCGCCTTCGCGGTATTACAAACAATTTTGAGCCGAACCGTGGCTATCTGTTGGATTAGCCTTGCCCGGTTCGTTCAAAATCAACCATATTCGTGCCGGTGGCGAGCTGTTAAATTAAAACAAAAACGAGCCGTTAAACTGCAATTTTCAAGAAAATCCAATGTCTTGGGTTGGGCAATTTGCTGCTGGTTTGGTTGAGGCTGCATGGTTGTGCGCAGCAGTGCTTGTGCCTCTTTTTTTCAACCGGCTTGCGGAAAAGGGTTTCGAGCCGGAAAAGTTTGCATTATTACGCTACATGGCCGTGCTGGCTGCTGCAGGCTCACTACTCGTCTGGCTGGAAGAACGCTCAAGGCATCAGATTGGCAAACCCGGTTTTATAAAAGGGCTGTTTCGCTCCGCATTTTTCATCCCATTGGCAACGCTAACAGCAGCCTATTTTGTCTCCAGCATATTTTCAGTTGAACCTCGAAACAGTTGGCTTGGCTCTTATGAAAATGCGCAAGGCACGCTATCTTTTTTTGCATGTCTTGTTCTTTTTGCAGTCGTTGCCCGGCATCTCCGGAGGGCAGAACAACTGCAAACGTTTGTAACAGTGGCAATTGCGGCCAGCATACCAATTTGTTTGTACGGATTCATCCAGCGGATGCAGCTTGACCCAGTTGGTTTCAACCGGCTTGCCAACCGGGTTTTTTCAACTCAAGGTCATCCAATCTTTCTGGCCGCCTATCTGGGCATGGTAATGCCGCTGACATTATGGAGGCTGTTTAACTTAATCTCGGCTTGGCGCCAGACGCACGAAAAACAGGTGGGCAAGACCATAGCCTTGTTTTTTTATGGTGCAACAGCATTGATCCAGGCACTGGCCATTCTATACACCGAAAGCCGCGGCGCGCTTCTCGCCTCAGTTGGCGCACTGGCGCTGTTTGGGATTTATTTGGCAGTCTGGTATGACAGGCGGCGTTGGTTGATCATCCCGACTGTCGGCGCAGGCGTTGTATTTGGCATGGTCTTTCTTATATCGGCCGGCGCCGGTCCGTTTAAGACGTTGCAGCATATTCCCGGTTTGGGGCGGTTTGCAGAAATGTCGGTTGCCAGTCACGCCGGCACCAGCGGCCGCCACGCACTCTGGGCACAAGCACCGCAACTAATGTTGTCAAGCAAACCAGTGCCCTACCCTGACGGAAATGCCGACCGGTTCCATTCCATTCGTCCTTTTGTTGGCTATGGCCCGGAAACTTTGGGCGGAGTTCTGGCCCACAAATACACATTTCCAGACGCCAATCCGGTGTTGGAAAACCGATTTCATAATTTAACATGGGACCTTTGGGCAGGAATAGGCGGGCTGGGCGTAATCGCATTTTTTTGGTTCATCGCATCTCTATATTTCCATGCTTACAAAAGCCTCGGATGGGTGCAAACCCGCAAAAAAACGATGGTATTTGTTGCATGCGCTGCCGGGATGGCGATTGGCGGAGCTGCCATTTTTTCCGTCGCTTTTGGCGCCGGTTACGCAGGTCTGGGGTTGCAAATCGGTCTGGCTGCCGGTCTCGGGGCCTACCCGTTTTTCTCAGGATTGTTGTCTGCTGGAAATCCAACCAACATGGAATCCAGCCGGGCAACTCTGATTTTGGCTCTTCTGGCTGCACTGGCTGCCCACATTGTTGAAACCGGATTTGCTTTCCCTGTGGCTGCGTCAACTACGTTGTTCTGGCTTTTTGCAGGCGCAATCCTCGCTTTATGCGGACTGGATGGATTTTTCCCAAGCCTTTCATTTGCCGATTCAACTGCAGCCACAAATACCCCGAGTCAACTCCAGCAGGCAAAACGCGGCAAGTTCACCCAGCCCGACCAACGGGTTACAACACGGGCGCTTTTTGAACAGGCCATAACTCCGACAATCATTGCCAGCATAATGCTCTGCAGTCTGCTGTTCAGCTTTGTGCTCATTTACTCCCGCCGTCCGATGTCAGCCATGACACTGTTATCCCGCGCACTCACGGAGTTGGAGAGCGGTCGCAATGATGTCTTTGTGCTGCCAATCTTGCTTATGGCTGCGTGGCTTGCTCCCATTTTGGCTCTGGCTATGAACAATGTCCTGGCCGGCAAACGCTGGATGGCGCGAAGCTTCCTGGCACTAAGTTTCTCCGCTGTAATTGCCGCTATTTATGCGCTCTTCAAAGGTTGGTCTCTTGCCACAATTGGTGTTTTCCCAGGTCGTGGCGTCTCACAGCAAGTAATACTTGCGCAGAGCATTGGCTATGAGTCAGTTTACCTTTTCTTTTTAATCGTTCTGACCGTTCTATTGTTTGCTTTGGCGTGGGGATGTCGTCCTGAAGTTTCCCAGGTTCAAAAGCCGTCACATTTACTGTTTGCCGCCGGCATTTTGGGGTTTTTTGCAGCAGGCGCCATCGCATGGCTTGCCGGATTCAGGTTAACGCGCGCCAATGTGTGCTACCAATGGGGCGAAGTGCTCGTCTCCCAGGGATTGCGTGAAGAGGCCGTCCCGGTCTATGAACGTGCAATTCGGTTGGACCCCGGTGTGTTTATCTATCGAAGCAAACTTGCCAGGACACTGCGTGAACAGGCGGAGACCTCCAGCGATTTTATACTGAGCGAAAAACTTTTCAGGCAATCAGAGCTGATTTATCTGGAAGCACAAAAACTCTCCATCTTGAATCGCAGCCATTACCATTTGGGCGAGCTGTACCTCGAATGGGCCTTCCAGGAAACTCATCCGCCCACCCGTCATGAACTTTCTGAAAAAGCCAGAGCCGCCTTTGCGCGCGCCCTGGTTTTTGAGCCTAAAACCGAGTTTGTATGGGTGCAGGCTGCGGTTGTGGATATGCTTTTGTTAAAGCAGGAGGCCGCTGGGGAGGAAAAACTGCGACATGCCTGGAGCCTGCCTCTCGCCGGAAAGCTGATAGAATTTGGCGAGTACTATACACACAAGAGCAGGGCTTCGCGTCACCCGGAGCTAAAAACATTTTATGCGCGTCAAGCCATAACCTACTACAACATGGCTGCAACAAATGACGCCCTGCCCCGTATTCAGAGGTACACCGGCTATATGGCCTCAGGAGAATTAAATTTAACCCTTGGCAACCCTCAACAAGCCCAAACTGCCTTTGCGGCAGCGGCGGAATTTGCCTCACAGGAAGATGTCTGGATGGTTGAAGAAGCCCTTGCACGCGCTTCAATTGCCATGAAGGACAAAACAACAGCACTCCAACACATTCAACGTGCCATGCAATCAGCCCCCGTTTACCAGCAACAAACGCTCAAAAAACTACTAGAACAAGCGCAACTATTGCCATAGACCAGCCATCTTAAAGGCGGGCTTTCCACCATATTCGTTCCCAAATTTAGTGAAATTGCGGCTAAATGCCTTTTCTTATGCGTCGAAAGACAGCAACCTTTTGCGGGGTTTCAGACGGGAATTGGGCCATCATGTCCGGTAGTTTCATCAATATCCAAGGCTGGAAAATATCCGCCCCGTTTTTGGTGAACACTACATCAGCCGCCAGATAAACGCACATGTGCACCGCGAGCGCCGGCTCTCCAGGCTCGTAAAGAAGAATCACATCCCCAAAAGCATCGGCTTTGGGTACCATCTGATAATCCCGGTTTAGAACCTCCATTGTGTGTTTGGGGTCCAAAAAACGGTCATCAGGCTGTGTGTTGAAAAAGTTCATTGCCGTCCAAAAGCAATCTACTGGCTTGCCGGTCTGGACACGATTTGGTTCCGGGTACGTGTAAAGCAAGCGGCGTGGCAAAGGCGGCAGAAAATCCGCCACATCCAGAGTTGTGCCTCCTGGAACACGCGCCAGCGAATCCAACAAAGAGCGAAGCCGGCCAGCCTGCCCGGCAGTATTCCAATACCGCATGAGAACCTCAACATCACCGGGATTTTCTATGTGAACCGCCATTGAAACGGTTGGGATACGGGAAATTGCCTTTACAAGGCGGATGACATCATTTGAAGGCCACATTTGATAAAAAACCATGGCATCGGCAAAACACCATGCGTTTTGCCGCTTGAAAAACGTCCGCTCCACCGCCTGAACCTTCTCTTGTGACAATCCGGTTTGTGCAAGCCATGTTGAAGGCCCGTCCATTGGGCAGACAAAAGGATATCTTTGCGCCAAATTTTCCCGAGTCCGGGCAAGGTGGTTGTAGAGCCGCGTTCGTGCCTTTTCGGACAATCCAACAACCACCTCCAATTCCGGCGTTATCCAAACGCCCTCTGGAGCTGCATACCAATTTCGTTCATCCAAAAGTTTGGCTTTTGCCTCACTGCCAAGCTCACACGACTCCAAAAAGGCGCGCACCTCAGCCGGAGATTGTCCACCAAACAGCCAGCGGACTGGCGCTGCTGCGGGCATCGGTCCTGAGAAATAGTCTTCCGGTCTGTTTAGTACAAATGAAGTTATCCGTACATCCCCCCACGGTTCATTATGATTACTGGTTTCTGCGGATAAAACGGGCTTTGAAATCGCAGCCTTCGAGAGCGGGAGCAACTGATGAATTAGCACCACCAACAAGGCGCCAGCCAGGAAAAAAGCAAATACCCTGAGGATAAGAAATACTTTTCCTCCCCCCTGCATCCCAATTGAGTCAACGCCCCACTCAACTCTCATCGCAGGCAGACAAGGCATTTTTAATGCCAATTTTCCGTATTGCTCCTGACGCCCTTCATCGGAACATGTCCCCAAGCTCCCAAAGCAGGATTCGCCACTTAACCATGCCAATATGATGCCTCTAGAGCCTTTAAGCTATTTTTAGAGCAAGCTTTACGTGTCAAAATTTGACGCATGGCGCGTCAACTATCGCAGCCAGAAAAGCACAAGCAACTGGGCAACAATGATTCGAAGAATCATCGTAAGCGGATAAACTGTCGCATAGGCAACTGATGGCGCATCGGAGTTGTTGAAAGAATTTGCGAAAGCAAGGGCCGGCGGGTCTGTCATGCTACCAGCCAACACTCCACACAGGTGGACAAAATTAAGTTTGAGAAATCTGCGCCCTATGAAGGCCACAACTAAAATGGGCAGCAATGTAATCGCCACACCGCAAGCAAGCCACAAACAACCATCAGCGCTGAACAACACTTCAAAGTATTTCTCCCCGGCTCTCAATCCAACGCATGTAAGGAACAGGACTATTCCCAACTCGCGCAACAGGATGTTTGCATTGACCGGCATGTGCCACACCAAAGGCCCTATCCGGCCAATCCGGCTCAAAAGTATGGCCACTACCAAAGGCCCGCCAGCCAGCCCCAACCGCACCGGCACAGGAATATTGCCAACCTTGAACGGATAAAGCCCAACCAAAACACCCAGGGCAATTCCGATGAAGATTGGAATTAAATTTGTGTGTGAAAGCTCCTTAACCGAATTGCCGATAAGCTTTGCTGCCTTATCCAAAGATTCCTCATCTCCAACCACTTGCAGCATGTCGCCAAATTGAAGTTGCAGCGCCGGCACTGCAGTCATTTCAATATCTGCGCGTGTGACGCGTGAAACAATTACGCCGCAAACCGCCGGCAAATCGAGTTCGCGCAGGCTTTTTCCCAAAATAGCCTTGTTCGTAACCACCAAGCGCCTGTGCCGCACCCGCCCCGGAACTTGAAGAAGGTCCACGTGGCTCTCACGCCCTACAATCAGCTTATATCGTTCAAGTGCCTTGGGTTTGCCTACAGCCAAAATTATGTCTCCCCGGTGTATAACCGTATCGGGTGACGCCGTCTGCGGCTCTGTTTCCCCAGCTTTGCGGACACGTGAAACAACGATGCCCAGTTCCTCGCTCCCTGGAATTTCCCGAAGCTTAAGCCCTTCCAGATTTGGATTTTCCACCACCAAGTTCATGCGGTGCGGCCTTTCCTGTCCAGCGGTTTGTTCCCGGCTTAAAATCTCCACTTCCTCCTGGACGTTTATTCTGAAGAAAGTCCGTATGGCAATCATTGCAATAATAACCCCCAGGATGCCAAATGGATAAGCAACTGCGTAACCCAATGCAGGATAACCTGCTTTGTCGGCTGCCGCCCCTTTTAAGGTTTCTTGCGCTGCCCCCAAGGCCGGCGTGTTCGTTGTTGCGCCGGCAAACAACCCAACCGCCGCAGCCATGCCATCACTCAACAAGTAACTTATGCCCACAGTCAAAACCGCCCCAAGAAGCACAATCGCAAGTGCCATGGAGTTAAGAACCAGCCCCTTTTGACGCAGTGAAGAAAGAAATGAAGGCCCGACCTGCATGCCTATGGTGTAAACGAACAAAATCAAACCGAAATCGCGGACGAAATCCAGTGTGGTTTCCGGAATTGTAACTTTGCAGTACCCCAACAAAATCCCAACAAACAACACACCGGCCACCCCAAGGCTTATACCGCGATACTTGAGGCTGCCCAAAGACAATCCAGCGGTGGCAACAACAGCCAACACTAAAACTGTGTGCGCAATGCTGGGTTGAGTGGCCAGTTCATTTAATAAGCTCATATTCTTTTACCGGCATCGAAACAGGTGGATGCCTAATCATCCTAACACCCCGTCCGGCCAACAATTCTTAAATTTTGTCATCCTAAAGGCAAGAAATTTAAAGCACCAAATCCGCCCAAAAAAAATCAGGGCTTGAAGCTTGACTTGCGCTTTAAAATGAGCGATTTTTCCTCCGTAAGAAAGGTAATATTGCTGGTCTGCCAGCGGGTGAAAAGTCGGAAAGACCGTTCTTCCGACTTTTTTATTCGCCAGACAGAGAGGATGAGTTGTGTGCTATGAACGCTGATTTACTGGCGGTCCTGGATTACTGGGAAAAAGAAAAAGGAATAAACCGCGACCTATTGGTAAAGGCGGTTGAGGAAGCGTTGTTGGCGGCAGCCAAAAGGGCTGTCGGCCCTGCGCGAGAACTGCGGTGTGAAATCAACCCCAAATCGGGTGAAATTCGCGCTTTTGCCAAACTCCTGGTTGTGGAACGTGTTGTGTCCAAACACGACCAAATAAGTCTTGCGGAAGCTTTGCGCCGAAACCCGGACGCCAAGTTGGGGGATGAATTGGAGTTGGAAGTTACACCGGATGGCTTTGGGCGGATAGCATCACAATATGCCAAACAGTTTCTGGCCCAGCGCATAAGGCGAATCGAAAAGGAAAAAATATTCGACGAATTCAAGGACAGGGTTGGGGATATTGTAACCGGAACAGTTCGGAATTTTGACCGCTCTGATGTAATTATTGATTTGGGTAAATTTGAAGCCCTGTTGCCCCAGCGGGAACGTGTGCCAACGGAAGAATACCAAGTTGGCGAACGACTGACGTGTTATGTCAAGGCTGTCGAAAACACCCAGCGCGGCCCTGAAATAATCCTTTCGCGCGCAGACCCAAACTTTGTGTTGCAATTATTCCGACGTGAGGTTTCTGAAATCAGGGATGGAATCATTGTCATCAAAGCAATTGCCCGTGAACCCGGTTTCAGGACAAAACTCGCCGTTTGGACTCGCGATGAAAAAGTTGACCCGGTTGGCGCATGCGTGGGGTTGAAAGGGCAACGTGTCAAGAATATCGTCCGCGAACTGAACAACGAGCGCGTTGATATTCTGCGATGGGACCCAAACATAAAGGTTTTTATCACAAACGCCCTTTCTCCGGCCAAACTCAAAACTTTTGAAATTGACGAACAAGCCAAGCGCGTCAGAATCTTGGTCAGCGAGGATCAATATTCCCTGGCTATTGGAAAGCGCGGACAGAACGCGCGACTGGCTTCCAGGTTGACAGGATGGACGGTGGACATCGAAGTCGAGTCGGTCAAAACTGTCGGATTCGAGGAACAGGTTGAGCAGGCGATAAAGGCCCTGGCAGCCATTCCGGGAATCTCCCCGGAACAGGCCCGCGTGCTTGTACATCACGGATTCACAACTTTGGAAAACTTGATGCAAGCCGAGGAGAGCGACCTCGCTGAAATCCCGGAGCTGGCCGGAGAAGTCACGAAGATCATGGAAGCCGCAAAGGCGGAAGCTGCGCGCCGGGAAATAAAGATAGGCGAGCCTTCTGCTCAATGAGCAAGGTGCCCGATGAAAACAGTGTGCGATGGATTGCGGACGTTGATTGAGTGAGCCATGAATGCGTTGTGGCCACCGGTGCAGCGGACTTTTATTTATGCCCGTTCGGATTTACGACATAGCAAAAAAATTCGGTTTGGAAAGCAAGGCAGTCCTGGCGAAGGCCAAGGAACTGGGGCTGACTCATGCCAAGGTGGCCTCAAGCACGCTGGATAAAATTTCCGCCGAATACCTGGAAGAACAACTCGCCGCAACCGTCAAACCACCCGCAGCTCCAGTTGAGCCAGCACAAAAAAAGGAAATTGAGCCGGTCAAAATCGTCACCGAACCCCAACCTGAACCGGCCTCCACGGAAACTCCAGCACCCGCAGCACAACCTGAAGCTGACGTTGTTCCACAGCCTGAGGCAACCGGGGCACCCCCACCTCAAACAACTGAAGTCATTGAAACGCCAGTTGAATCTGCTCCCACAGTAGAAACAGCTACACCATCTGCAGTCGCCACAGCTCCGCCACCCGCGGAAATAGCGCCTGCACCACTGCAGCCAGAGGTCTTGCCACAACCAGCACCTCAACCAACATCTGCAATTACGGCTGCGCCAAATTTTCAGCAACCCGCGAAACCAACCGTCGAAACAGCCGCTGAACCGGCCAATGCCCGAAATGCCGCTTCTGCAGTTGTTGCAGTAGCTCCGGTTGCTACGCCCCCTGCCCCGCCGCCAAAGCCAAAAGTTGGCGACAAGATAGGTTCCATCAAGCTGAAACCCGGAATGGTTTCGAGGCCGCCTGAAAGGCCGTCCAAGCAGCAGCCCAAGGCACCTGCCGCCAAGGAGACTCCAAAAACACAACAGCGGCCCGGCATGGGGCAAAAGGGCGTTCCACCTTCCAAGGCCCCGGCCGCTCCACGACCGGCAACGTTACTGGCGGCAGACGCCCCAGTCATTGCAATGCGTCCACCGGTTAGCGTTCGCGATTTGGCCGAACGACTAAACCGCAAACCGTTCCAGGTGATAGCCGATTTGATGGAGTTTGGCGTGTTTGCCAACGTCAATCAGACGCTCGACGAGGCGATGGTGACGAGAGTTTGCGCAAAGCACGGCTTCAGGTTCGACCCGCTCAAGCGAGTTCACCAGGCGCCAAAGCCGCAGGCTGCAAAACAGACTTTTGACGAGCAGGACCGTCCCGAAGACCTGAAGCCACGCCCGCCTGTTGTCACCATCATGGGTCATGTTGACCATGGCAAAACTACTTTGCTGGATGTGATTCGCAAATCGAACGTGGCTGCGGGTGAAGCCGGCGGCATAACCCAGCATATTGGCGCCTACACAATCACCATCCCGCCTGCTGACAAGAAATCCAAAAAGCCACCTCAAAGAATAACCTTTTTGGACACGCCGGGACATGCCGCATTCAGCAAAATGCGGGCGCGTGGCGCAAATGTCACAGATATTGTCGTGCTTGTTGTTGCGGCCAATGATGGTGTTATGCCACAGACCGAAGAGGCAATTGCCCATGCCAAAGATGCCGGTGTTCCAATCGTAGTTGCAATAAACAAAATTGACCATCCAAACGCGAATCCGCGAAAAGTACTTGAGCAACTCGCTGCCAAAGGACTCAAACCAGACATCTGGGGTGGCGACACTATTTGTGTTGAGTGTTCTGCGCTAACCAAAAAGGGCGTGGATAAATTGCTGGAAATGATCCTTTTCCAAGCCGAGATGATGAATCTGAAGGCCAATCCAAACCGAAAGGCCCAGGGCAATGTAATTGAAGCGGGCCTTGAGCCTGGAGGGCCGACAGCAACGGTGCTCGTTCGCAAGGGGACGCTTCGGGTTGGCGACGTGATGCTCAGCGGCGAGTTTTACGGCAAGGTTCGCGCCCTGATAAACGCTGAAAACGAACGATTGAAGGAAGTCGGGCCATCGGAAGCCGTGAAAGTGCTTGGGCTTAATGGCGTCCCCGAAGCAGGCACTGAGTTTGTCATCCTGGAAAACGAAAAAGAGGCACGGGAAATTGCTGAAAAGCGCAAAGAGGAAAACAAACCACAAGCCGCTGCAGTACGTCCACGGGTATCGCTGGACACCATTTATGAAAAGCTTGACCCCAATGCGCCCAAGGAGCTGAAGTTGATCATCAAAGCGGACACGCAAGGCTCGGTGGAAGCCATCACCGAGGCATTGAAAGATATCAAGTCCAGCAAAGTCACATTAAACATTATTCACAGCGCGGTCGGCACCATAACCGAATCTGACGTTGCGCTCGCAGCCGCCGCCAAAGGGATTATCATCGGATTCCATACCCGCGTGGACAGCACCGCCCCGGATGAGGCCAAACGCCTTAATGTTGAAATCCGAAATTACGACATCATATATGAACTGATTGACGACGTTAAACTTGCAATGGCTGGATTGCTTGCGCCGGTTGTCAAGGAAGTGGTGCTGGGCGCAGCAGAAGTCCGCCGCGTATTCCCATTGTCCAAGGGCGGCAACGTTGCCGGATGCATGGTGATACATGGGCGGGTTGTACGCGGCAAAGCCCGGTTGGTCCGTCGTAAAACCGTCGTTTACGATGGTTCCATCATGTCGCTGCGCCATTTCCAGGACGAGGTAAGCGAGATGCGCGCAGGCATGGAATGCGGAATTCGTCTCCAGGGCTTCAATGAATTTCAGCCGGGTGACGTGATCGAAAGTTATACTGTGGAAAAGGCCGCAGCACAGTTGGAATAAACGCTGCCCTAGTACAGGCTTATGTCAGTGCGAATTGAAAGAGTTCGCGAACTGCTGAAACGCGAAATTGGCGAGATAATCCGCCAGGAATTTCCTTTGGATGAGGCCGGCATGATATCGGTCAATGACGTTTCCGTTTCGGGCGATTTGCAAAACGCGACTGTTTACGTGAGCATCTTTGGCGGCCCCTCGCAGCAGCAACGCGGCGCTGCACTGTTGCAGGAGCGCCGGAAATATATTCAAAACCGCCTTGGACAATCCGTTGTGTTGAAGTACACACCGGTTCTCAAGTTCGTTGTTGACGACTCAATTGCACGCGGCAACCGGGTGCTTCAAATTCTGGATGAATTAGAGCAGAAGCCGGACGGAGATGAAAAATCCCAAAATCATTGAGCGCATACTTGGTGAACTGCGCCAGCGCAGCACCTTTTGCGTGGTCGGCCATGTGCGCCCGGACGGCGATTGCATCGGCTCCCAGCTTGCGCTTGCCATGGCGTTAAAAAACGCCGGCAAATCCGTCACCTGCTGGAACGAAGACCAGGTCCCGGCCAAGCTTCGTTTTCTGGACACAGACAACCTGATGCAAACGCCGGGCCAGAACTGCAGCTTTGACTGCGTGATTTCCCTCGATTCAGCTACTGCCGAACGGCTTGGCAAGGCGCTGGAATGCATCCAAAAACGGGAGCTGTTCATAAACATTGACCATCATGAATCCAACAGCCGCTTTGCAGACATCAACTGGGTTGCGCCCAAATCACCTTCGACAGGCGAGCTGGTTTTCAGGTTGCTAAAGGCGGCCAACTGGCCAATAACGCAGCCCATCGCCGACTGCCTTTTTACCGCCATATCAACTGACACCGGCTCATTTCAATATCCAAGCACCCGTCCATCAACCTACCATGTGGCTGCGGAACTTGTAATGCGCGGGGCAAATCTCTCCAAAATTTGCAATGAGGTCTATCAATCTTACCCTCTGTCCCGCGTCCGGCTCCTGCGCCATGTTTACAATCATTTCCGCCTCACACATAACAATCAAATCGCCTATCTTTGGCTTAAAAAGGCGGATTTTGCCCGGACTGGCGCGCAACCCGAGGACTGCGAGGGCATTATTGACCATATTCGCGACATCGAGCCGGTGGTTGTCGCATGTCTCTTTGAAGAACTTGAACCCGATTTGACCCGTTTGAGCCTGCGCTCAAAGGACAGCCGGGTAAACGTAAGCGAAATCGCAGCCCAATTTGGCGGCGGCGGGCATCCGGCAGCAGCAGGCGCCCGCATCAAGGGCACCCCGCTTTCCGTCCAGAAACGTGTGGTTGCCGCCATCAAAAAAGCACTCAACCACGCATCATGAAAGCCAGCAGCGAGTTCACCAAATACGACGGGGCACTGCTGGTGGACAAGCCGGCCGGCCCGACCTCCCATGATGTTGTGGATGCGATACGGCATTACTTTGGCATTGCAAAGGCCGGACATTGTGGAACCTTGGACCCGTCCGCCACCGGTCTGCTTGTGGTTGTGCTGGGACGCGCCACAAAGTTGTCCGAAAAATTCATGGCTGCCGACAAAGTGTATGAAGGGACAGCATGCTTTGGTATCACTACCAACACACACGACGCCGACGGTGAGGTGGTTGACACCAAGCCTGTGCCGCAGTTGACCCTCGAACAGTTGAATGCGGAGGCGGAAAAGTTTGAGGGCGACATCATGCAGTTGCCGCCCATGATGTCTGCTGTAAAAAAGGACGGAGTTCCGCTTTACAAACTTGCAAGGCGCGGGGTTGAAGTCGAACGCAAAGAACGTCTCGTTCATATCTACCGGTTTCGTTTTCTGGATTACGAAGCGCCGCTCGCATGGTTCCGCGTGGCTTCATCCAAAGGCACTTATGTCAGAACGCTTATACACGATTTGGGACAGCGCATCGGCTGCGGCGCACATTTGAAACATCTGCGCCGGATTGCCTCCGGACAGTTTGATGTGGCAGATGCCATTCAATTCGAGGAGCTGCTCCGCATGTCGCCTGATGAGGCTGCCGGACGCATCATTCCATTTTTGAAACTTGCCGCGATGCAGTGACTGCCATGCGCGTCTTCTCACAGCCTGCTGAATTAAATCCCGAAGGCAAACCGGTATGCGCCGCAATTGGCGTGTTTGACGGGCTTCATCTGGGCCACCAGCAAGTAATTAAAACCGCGGTGGACAGGGCCGTGCAAATCAGCGGACTAAGCGTGGTGATTACCTTCGAGCCGCATCCGCAAGCGGTTTTGACACCGAAAAATGCCCCGCTTGCCATCTGCCCACTGAAACAGAAATTGGAACTTCTTGAAAAAATGGGCGTAGATTCCGTCCTGCTTCTTCATTTTGACCTCGCTTTCAGCCGGATGGAAGCCGCCGATTTTATAAAAACTCTTGCACGTGACCTCAAAAATCTTAATAGCATTTCAGTTGGACGAAACTTCTCTTTCGGATACCAGCGACGCGGGAATCTTGCGCTCCTTGAAAAAATGGGGCTGGAACTTGGCTTTCAAGTGGATGGCATTCAGCCGGTGCGACTCGACCGCCAGCCAATCAGCAGCACCCGGCTGCGGAAAGCAATACGGGAGGGACATCTTGACCAGGTGGCCCAAATGCTGGGGCGCCCCTACTCAATCAAGGCACGTGTTTTGCAGGGTGACGCGTTGGGACGCCAAATAGGTTTTCCAACTGCAAACCTGGATATAACCGGCCTGCAACTCCCACCGTGCGGTGTCTATTCAGCCCATGCAACAGCCCTGGGCCACCGCTACATCGCAGTCGTCAATATCGGAATTCGTCCCACAATATCAACCTCCCCTTCCCCGTTGCGATTGGAAGCGCATCTGCTTGATTTCCATGGAAATCTGTACGGGGAGGAGATCGAGCTTTTTTTGAAAGCGCGCATTCGTGACGAAAAAAAATTCTCAAGCCCGCTGGAACTCGGAAAGCAAATTGCCATGGACATTGAAACTGTCCGCGCCCAGTCAACGGCAGCCTGATTTCACCTTCCCATCTTGAGGTTCTTTCCGGTCATGGCCCGTCAAACCTCAGTCCCCTCTGGTTTGTTGAATCTGCCATAACGAAATGCCAGAACCGGCAGAACCAAAAGATTCAATGTCGTGCTGGTAATCAAACCGCCAAGGATGACAATGGCCATTGGACCTTCGATTTCGCCACCAGCCCTTCCGCTGCCCAGCGCCAGTGGCAGCAAGCCAAGCCCGGTTACCAAAGCGGTCATTAAAATGGGCGTCAACCGTTCAATCGCCCCGCGCATCGCCGTTTCCCAATTCCAATCACAGCCTTCGTGGCGGATCAAATGTTCGTAGTGAGAAATCATCATGATGCTGTTGCGCATTGAAATGCCAAACAATGTTACAAATCCAACAAGCGAACCTATTGAAAGCAGGCCGCCGCCGGCAAAAACGGCCAGCACGCCGCCAACCAGCGCAAAGGGCGTGTTCGCAAGGACCAACAAAAGATTCCGGCCGTTGCCGAAAACGATTGCCAGCAGCATCACAATTACAACACCAGCCAGCAACGAATGTGCCAGCAGTTCTTTCTGCGCTCCGCCCGTTGCCTCCGCCGAGCCGCTGTATGAAACATAAACACCCGATGGCAATGCAGCCTCCGCAGCTACACGACGCTTTAACTCGGACAGGAAACCAGCGCTGTCGCGTCCGATCACATTACAAGAGACTTGTTGGCGGCGCTGGCCGCCTTCGTGGGCAATAACACTGCGGCAGTCCTCAAGATAGACATCCGCCAATTCCCGCAATGGTATCTGTAGCCCGGCTGTATTGATTAAAACCAGTTCACCAAGCTTTTCAGGGTCAATACGTGCAGTGGCTGCCAGCCGCACCACCACATCCCACGCACGCACCCCTTCAAAAACCTGGCCAACCTTTGCCCCTTGAAATGCCGTTTCCACCGCCTCCAAAACTTCCGCGGGGCTGAATCCAAGCTCAGCCATCCGGTCATGGCGCAACCGTGCAACAAGCGCTGGAGCTCCGGCTTGCGACTCAATTGTGACATCTGTCGCGCCACGCATGTTTTTTACTATGCGGTGCACGCTTTGTGCGGCGCGGTCAAGCTCGTCAAGGTCATCACCCCGCAAATTAATAACAACCTCGGCGGTTGTGCCGGATAGTGTCTCCTCCATACGTTCCACTAAAAACGGCATTACTTTGAATGTCAGCCCCGGAAATTTCTGAAGCGGACGTCGAATCTCACTCATAAATATCTCGGCATCCTCCCCCTCCATTGGGGCCAGCTCTACATGAAGCTCGCTGTAATGCGGGCCAAATGTATCTTCGCCAAGCTCGGCGCGACCTGCTTGCTGTGCCACGGACAAAATGCGTTTGTCCTTCAGCAGCTCTGCCGAAACGCGTCTCCCCATTTCAATGGAATGCTCCAGAGATGAACCCGGCACGGCCGATTGATGGAGCACCAAATGTCCCTCGCGAAATTCGGGTAGAAACTCGCCACCAAAAAAAGGCAGCGTTGCTGCAGCACCTGCAATCATCAAGGCCACTCCCACAATGACGCCACGAGGCGCGCGACTGATTCCCGAAAGCGCGCGCTGATGCATCTTTTTCAGCCAGCCGATATGCGCTGGTTCAATGTGCGGGCCGGACCGTGAAAGCAACATCAAACATAAGGCCGGCGTCACCGTCAATGCCACTGCCAAAGACGCCAAAATGGCCAGCAAGAAGCTCACCGCCAAAGGAGAAAACAGCCGTCCGGCCACTCCGCCCATGGCCAGCACAGGCAGGAAAACCATCGCTACAATAAATGTTGCGTAAACCACCGCGCTGCGCACTTCAAGGGATGCATCACGAACAACCATCCAAACCGTCCGTGGATTCTGGCTTGCAGCGTTTTGCCGGACCCGCCGGAGAATGTTTTCAACATCAATTATTGCATCATCCACCACCACTCCTATCGCAATGGCAAAGCCGCCGAGAGTTATTGTGTTCAAGGAAACACCAAGCCAATCGAGAACCAATACCGCCGCCAGCAACGACAATGGAATGCTTGCAAACGAGATGAGAGCCGTTCGCCAATCCAGTAAAAATATCCACAGCACTGCCAGCACCAGGACAGCGCCAATAACTAGAGCGTTGTTAACATGCTTCAATGAGCGTTCAATGAATGTGGCCGGGCGGAACAGGCGCGGGTGCAACTGAATTTTTTGAGTCTTCATCAGCACCCGCAGTTCATCAAGAGCGCGCTCTATGCCGTCGGTAACAGCAAGGGTGTTGGCGCCGTAGGCGCTGTACACACCAATGATCACACCCTTGACGCCGTCTATCTGAGCGTCACCAAACTTTGGCGCCGGCCCTTCCCGGATATTGGCAACATCGCGCAGCAGCAGTGGCAGCCCTCTTTCCCATTTCAAAATCACGGCGCCCAATTGCTCCGGGCTTGGCGCCTGACCCTCCGTCCTGAGTGTAACCCGTTGGTTTGGGCCTTCCACAAAACCCGCCCCGCGAACACCGGTGGCATTTCGTGCCGCTGACATCACCGACTCAAGCGAGATTCCAAGCGAAAGCAACTTTTCGGGATCAACTTCGATCTGCAACTGCTTTACCTCGCCGCCGAACACATCCACCTTGCCAACCCCAGGAACGCTCAGCAGCCGTGGTCTGAGTGTCCAATCGGCAAATGAACGCAACTCCATTGGGGTGCGCTCTGCCGACGTAAGTCCAAACACCAAAGCAAGGCTTGTGCTGGAAGTTAATGGCCCAATTCTGGGAGGCTCCACACCAGCGGGCAAATGGGTTGCGACTTCAGAGAGCCGCTCCGCAACAGATTGCCGCACCCGGTATATGTCGGCGCGTTCATCAAAAATCAATGTGATGGCGCTCAAACCCTGTATTGACTCGCTGCGGATCGAAGCCAGTTGCGGTGTGCCATTCAAAGCCGCCTCCAACGGGCTGCTAACCAGCGCCTCCACTTGTTCGGGTGAAAATCCGGGCGCCTCGGTCTGAATCACCACCATCGGCGGGGCAAACTCCGGAAACACGTCGAGTTTGATACGTGTGGTCGTGAATGCTCCATAGGCAATTATTGTTGCAGCCAATATGAGCACCACCCAGCGATGGCGGAGGGAAAATGTGACAAGCTTGCTGAGCATGACAAACCTTACTTAAGCATCATGATGCTCTGCTTGAATTCCTCCGAAAGCAGCGATTGTGCGCCACTTACCACTACCGGGTTTTCCCACTCGCCTGACACCAACCAGCCATCAGGATGCGGACGGTTCAACGGAATTTCACGGCGCAAAAAGGCCGTCCCATTAGTCTGCACATATACCCACCCAACGCCACCACGGCGCACAACTGCCTCCCGCGGGATTATAAACCCTGTTTCTTCTACGCCAGCATCTGCTTGGGCTATCACCACCAAACCCGGAACAAGGCTGCTGGCATTAGTCCTTACAATTGCCAGAAACATCGGTCCCATTGCCATGGCCGGCCCGGACTTCAATGCAGGTCCAAGCAATTGTCCGGGAGGCAACTCATCACCATTTTGTCTTTTGAAATGAATTGTTTGAGGCATCTCCAACAGCCGTGCCGCTGCCGGAAACTCCACACGCAACAGCGCCACGTTGCGCTCAAGCAACCCGCGCGCTAGAGACTCCATGTCCTCTCGCTCTGCAAGGACTGGTCCCCACACGGCCACCAAACGATCCCTGGCTGTTTGCAGGGCAATTTTGCATTGTTTCAAGGCAGCCTCTGATGCCTCCACCGCAGAGGCTGGCGCATTTTGCCCATCCTCAAAAAGCTTCTTTTTCCGCTGGAAATCCAGCCGTGAGGCTTCAAGAGAAATTTCAGCAGCGCGAATCTCATTAAGTTGTCCAGCCAATAGCGTGCCATCCAAAACCTCGGCGACACCTGTCACCTGGCGCTTTACCGAGCCTTTCACGGGTTGTGCAACCTTCACTCCGAGTCTTTGTTGCGTTTCAGCATCCAGTTTCAGAAAATACGAGCCTCCTGGGCCGGGTTCCAAAAGTGATGGAGCCGTCACAGGCGTTTCAGCCGTGGCATCCTGTTCACGTTCTTTGCGCATCTCAACAAAGGCTGTGATTAGTCCTGCAAACAGCCCCACCAGCACGATTGCGAACGTGAACCATCGCAACAGATTTTTCATGCCAATAAATGCTCTCTTGCGTTTGAAAGACTGGCGAATATCCCGCTCTGCATCAAGCTTATGCGTTGTCGTTAAATTTACCATGAAAAAATCATGACAAAGTTGTCATTTTGGCGTTCAAGCAGCGTAATGGCAGCCTTGGTTTGGTAGATTCTGCGGCAAATGCGCGTGCTTGTCGTCGAGGACAACAAAAAGACCGCATCCTTTATCCGCAAGGCGCTTTTGGCAGAAGGTTTTGCCGTGGATTTGGCTGAAGATGGCGAAACGGCGCTGTCCACGGCAATTTCTGTTCCATTTGATGCAATAGTGTTGGACATCATGCTGCCCGGGCGCGACGGTCTGAGTGTGTTGCGCATGCTTCGCGAACGGCGTGTAGCAACGCCGGTGCTGTTATTGTCCGCAAGAAATGACGTCAATGAGCGGATAGAAGGCCTTGATCTCGACGCTGATGATTATTTGCCCAAGCCTTTCGTGCCTGCAGAGGTTGTGGATGCATTCCTCCATAATTATCTGCACGAACGTGTGTTTCTGGCTGCTGCCAGGAATTTTTTTAAAATAAGGCTTGCAAATAATTTTGCATTGCCTATAAGAAAAGAAAATTCAGCTTGGGTATGCGCAAAAAGTGAAAAGCGCGCCTTATCCATGCAAAAGAATAAGTTGCTCGCTTATGTTTGGCCAACTACAGCCAGAGCGGCAGAAGGACGGCATCAAGGCGTCCCAAAAACCTGAACTTTATTCGGGGATTAACCGTCACCTCAGCCATTTCAGCTTATGGACAAGCGCAAATTGCATATCATGACCCGCCAGGGGCTGGACCAGCTCTTTGAGCTGCTTGCCCAAGCGAATTACACAATAATTGGCCCCACAGTAAGGGAAGGCGCCATGGTGTACGCCCAAATCTCATCCACGAAGGAATTGCCCATGGGGTGGAGCGACTACCAGGAGCCAGGCCATTACTCGCTTGAGCATCGCGGGCACAACCATTACTTCGCTTTTGTTCCCGGCGCTGATTCCTGGAAACGATTCCTGTTCCCGCCCCGGATTTGCATGTTTGCCGCCGTGCGCAACGGCGGGCCGGAAACTCCTTTCAAGGTTGAAGTTTTACCGAGGGAAACCGGGCGTATGCCCCCCCGTTATGCTTTCGTGGGAGTGCGCGCCTGCGAACTGGCCGCCATCGCAATACAGGACAAAGTAATCACATCTGAAATCCAGGACCCATATTACAAACAGGCGCGCGAACAGGCCTTCATAGTTGCCGTCAATTGTGTGGAACCCGGCCGCACCTGCTTTTGTGCGTCAATGGGCACGGGTCCAAAATGCAACCGCGATTTCGATCTGTGTTTAACCGAACTGAACGGCGAGTTGTCCATTGAAGTCGGCAGCGAAAAAGGGGCCGACCTGTTCCGAAAACTGCCAGTGCGCGAAGCCTCGCCTTCGGAGTGCCGTCTTCACGACCTGCTGCTTGAACGCGCCCGCGAGCACATGGGCAGGACTTTGGATACCGACGGCCTGCCCGAATTGCTGGCTCAAAATCTGGAAAGCCCGCATTGGGAAAGGATAGCCAAAAAGTGCCTTGCCTGCGGCAATTGCACCATGGTTTGTCCAACGTGCTTTTGTTACAATGTGCATGACCATACTGACCTTTCCGGCAAACGAGCCGAACGCTGGCGTTTATGGGGGTCGTGTTTCACCCTGGAGTTTAGTTATCTCGGATCGCACACGATTCGCACGGAGGGGTTCTCACGATACCGGCAATGGATGACACACAAACTCATGTCGTGGCATGAGCAATTCGGCTCAAGCGGCTGCGTCGGCTGCGGACGCTGCATCACATGGTGCCCTGTTGGCATTGACATTACCGAGGAAGCCGCCGCCTTTCGCCAGCCGCCACCGGTTTATCCAACAAACACCTCACACAAGAAAAGCCGCCTATGACTTACATAAAAGACAGACCCACTGTAATTTGCCAGGACGAGCGCCCAATGATACCGGTTCTGGCCTCGATAAAAGACATCCGCGTGGAAAGCGCCAACACCAGAACTTACTGCCTTGAAATAGATGACCCAGTGCTTCGCAGCAAGTACCGTTTCCAACCCGGGCAGTTTAACATGGTATATGTATTTGGTGTGGGCGAGGCTGCCATTTCAATCAGCAGTGATCCGGCCCAGCCACAAATCATTGCCCACACCATACGGCATGTTGGAAGCGTGACCCGCGCCATTTCGCGATTAAAGGTCGGCGACAAACTGGGCGTGCGCGGCCCGTTCGGAAACGGCTGGCCACTTGAGCAGTGCAAAGGGCGCGATGTTGTCATGGTTGCAGGCGGCATCGGACTCGCTCCGATAAGACCGGTCATTTACAGCATCCTGCGCAACCGCGACCAATTCGGGCGCGTAATTTTGATGTACGGCGGCCGTTCACCCGGCGATTTACTTTTCCGCAGTGAAATCAACCAATGGCGGGATGATGGCCATCTTGACGTGCTGGTTTCAGTGGATTACGCAATCGAGGAATGGGTCGGTCCAGTCGGAGTTGTAACCGATTTAATTAAAAGGCTGCGGTTGCGTCCCGACCGGACAATCGTCATGGTTTGCGGGCCGCGCATCATGAACCGATACGTCACGTGGCAGATTTTGCGGCTGCGCGTTCCACCGGATCAGTTGTTCGTAAGTCTTGAACGAAACATGCGATGCGGGCTTGGCAGATGCGGCCACTGCCAGTACGGTCCGAAATTCGTTTGCAAAGATGGCCCGGTCTTTTCCTACAAAAGCATCCAAAACATTTTTGCGAAGGAGGAAATCTAATCATGAATGCCACCCAACCATCCTCTTCACGGCCGCGACTGGCTGTCTATAAGTTCAGTTCATGCGATGGCTGCCAGCTACAGTTGCTGGAGCTTGAGGACGAGCTTCTGGCGCTCGCTGGAGAAATCGAGATTGCCTATTTTCTTGAGGCAAGGCGTCAAGTTCTGCCGGGACCATACGACATAGGACTGGTGGAGGGTTCCATATCAACTCCAGCCGAGGAGCAGTTGATTCGCCAGGCCCGCAAGGATTGCAAGGTGCTTGTAGCAATCGGCGCCTGCGCAACTTCGGGCGGCATACAGGCGCTCCGCAACTGGGCCGACGTGGCCGAATTTGCCGCCTGCGTTTATGCCCGACCGGAATATATCGCCACATTAGACGTGGCATCGCCGGTTGCCGGATATGTCTATGTTGACTTTGAATTGCGCGGTTGTCCTGTCAACAAATATCAACTAGTGGAAGTGCTGACTGCACTGTTGATGGGGCGTCGCCCACAAATACCCACCTACAGTCTGTGCTTGGAATGCAAACGGGCGGGCATTCCATGTGTGATGGTCAATCGAAAAACCCCATGTCTGGGGCCTATTACGCAGGCAGGCTGTGGCGCGTTGTGTCCACAATTTCACCGCGGTTGCTACGGGTGTTTCGGGCCGATGGAGACCCCCAACATCTCTTCGCTATGCACCCAATTCGAGGAAAAATTTGGAATGAGCCGGGCCGAGATTGTCCGCCGCCTTCGTGGTTTCAACGGTTATCTCGAACCTTTCAAGACAGCCAGCGATAATTATGAGCAAAGCAGCAGAACCTAACCAACGGGTGATTGAAGTTCACAACCTTGCCCGCGTCGAAGGCGAAGGAGCGCTTTACCTTCGTATGCAAGGCAGGGACGTCGCTGAAGTCAAATTCAGCATCTTTGAACCCCCGCGCTTCTTCGAGGCGTTTCTGCGCGGACGCGACTGCCGGGAAGTGCCTGACATAACCGCGCGCATCTGCGGGATTTGTCCCGTGGCGTATCAAATGAGCTCATGCCACGCCATGGAAATGGCTTTTGGCATCAAGATTGAAAAAACAATCCGTGATTTGCGCCGTCTCCTATACTGTGGCGAGTGGATTGAATCACACGTCCTCCACATGTTCCTGTTGCACCTGCCTGATTTTCTAAACTACGAATCAGCCATTTCGATGGCCTCGGAGCACCGCGACCTCGTTGCTGGCGCGCTTCAGTTGAAAAAAGCCGGCAACGAAATTGTCCGGATTTTGGGAGGCCGCGAGGTGCACCCCATAAACGCATGCATCGGCGGCTTTCACCGTGTCCCCACACGCTCCGAACTCGAGCCGGTGGCGGAGATGCTGGCCGGGTGCCGCGACTTTCTGGTGCAAGCCCTTCGGTTCCTTGCCACGCTGAAATATCCGGATTTGGAAATGAATTACGATTTCATTGCCCTCAGGCATCCGGAGGAAGTTGCATTGAATGAAGGCTACCTCACTACCAGCCGGGGGCTGGAATTTTCAATCACCCAATTTTCCGACCAAATTGAAGAAATCCACCAGCGACACTCAAACGCCCTTCATGCGCGTTTGAAAAATGGCGCCATTTACCTCGTCGGCCCGTTGGCACGGGTCAACATCAACTGGGATTTATATCCACAGCCAATTAAAGAACTGGCCCGGGAAATCGGTTTTCAAATTCCATGCCATAATCAATTCAAGAGCATCCTTGCAAGGGGCTTTGAAACGCTCTACGCGCTGGACCATTCCCTGGAGCTGATCTCCCGTTACGAGCGACCGGAAAGGCCGGCGACTCCATTCCAGCCCAGGGCCGGCATAGGCCATGGTTGCACCGAGGCGCCACGCGGCATCCTTTACCATCGTTACGAAATTGATTCCGAAGGCTTGGTGCGCTCGGCCACAATCGTGCCGCCTACTGCTCAAAATCAGCCTCAAATTGAAGCCGACCTTGCTGCGTACGCTCCAAAATTGCTGGACATGCCTGAGGACGAAATGACGCGGCAGTGCGAATTTCTCATCCGCAACTATGACCCGTGCATCTCCTGCTCAGCGCATTTTTTACGGTTGAAAATTGAGCGCGATTGATTCCTTATCGGCCTTTTGATGAGCCGGATTCGCATTGTCGGGTTTGGCGCGCCGGGCTGCGGCGACGATGAAGCCGGGCTGCTGGCTGCTGAACGTCTGCGAGCCATCTTGCCGCAAAACGTTGAAATCCGTTGCGAAACAGATGGCGGTGCAAATCTATATGATTGGGCGCGCGATGTAGATGTGTTGATTCTCATAGACGCCGCCAGGAGCACTGAGGAATTTGCCTTGGGCCAATTTTTGCATCTCCGCTACCCTCAAGATCGTTTGCGGCTTGCCCAAACACCGCCTTTTCATACCCACCAATGGGGATTGGACTCAGCATTGGCCCTTGCTGAAACCATGCATTGGCTTCCACAAGAAGTTCACTTGTTTCTATTGGCGGGAGATAACTTCAAACCAGGAACGCCATTATCGCCAAAGTTGTTTCAGTCCATTCCTCAATTGACACAATCTGTTCAAAAGATCGTTTCACGAATTGGCTTGGCGGGCCGCTGAATGCGGCTTAAAAGCATTGCGGGCAAAATACACTGCGTATGTTGGCTGCCGTAGCAGAACAGGAATGGAAAGACTTGGTCATCCCGTTGGCCGCCTGCCTGTTTGCCTTTACCTGCCTGCTGTTGGGGCTGCGCGCTGTCAAACGCCGGCGCTTGGTTGACGACATCCCAACATCAAAAACCACCGGTATTTTTATCGGCTTGGTCGAAGTCAAAGGAACCGCCGAGTCCCCTGCCCCCCTGACCAGTTTTTTGGCCGAGTCCCGTTGTGTGTATTATACTTGGAACATCCAAGAGCGATGGTCGCGTACAGTTACTGAAACTTACACCGACAGCCAGGGACGGACGCAAACCCGGACACGCCATGAAAGCGGCTGGACTACAGTCGCCTCTGGCGTAGAATCAATCCCATTCTATTTACGCGATGACTACGGCGCCGTCCTTGTTCGCCCGGAAGGCGCAACGATTGAGCCAGTAACAGTTTTCAACCGGACTTGCAGGCCGGACGATCCGCTTTATTATGGAAAAGGCCCGGCAAATGCAGTCATGAACTCGGACCATGTCCGGTGCTTTTCCGAGAAAGCCATCCCACTGCATAATCCTCTCTATGTGATGGGTTATGCGCGCGAGCGCAAGGATGTAGTCGCCCCGGAAATAGCAGCAGACCCAAGCGCGCCGCTTTTTTTGATCTCGACCCGTTCCGAGCAACAAATCAGCCGCAGGATGGCATGGGAAGCATGGTTGCTTTTCATTGCCGGCCTTGGACTTATTGTGGCAGGCGGCGCCATTCTGATAAATACCACACAAAGTCCAGGATGGTTGATCGGCGGCGTTGTCGGCTATCTAACCGCGCTTATTTTGGGCTATGTATGGATGCTGTACAACAGCCTTGTGGGACTTGGGCAACGTGTGCGGCAGGCATGGTCTTTGGTTGATGTCCAATTGAAACGGCGCCATGACCTGATTCCAAATCTCCTTTCTGTGGTCACGGGCCTGCGTGATTATGAAAGGCAGCTTCAGACGGAGCTGGCTGCGTTGCGCGCCCAGCTAGAGGCCACACCGCCTGGCGTTGACGGCCCCGACTTCCACGGCATAAAGCGCACTCTTATTGCAGTGTCAGAAAAGTATCCAGAGCTTAAGGCGCAGGATTCCTTTATGAACCTCCAGAAAAACCTCGCTGACACTGAAACCCGGATTGCCCTCGCCCGCGGGTATTTCAATGACATTACCACTCATTACAACACGCGACTGGAAACAATACCTGACCGGTATATTGCGCGGCTTGCACGCTTGCAACCACAACCACTAATGGGCGCCAACGATTTCGAGCGCGCACCCATCGAGGTTAATTTTGCAACATAACCCTATTGCGCCATGGAATCTCTCCCAGCATGGCTTAAGCCACATCCCGAAGGAACATGTATCTCTGTAAAAGCCCAGCCCCGTTCACCGCGCGACGAAGTTGCTGGCGCCGTTGGAAGCGAGCTGAAAATCAAGGTCACCGCCCCGCCGGTTGACGCTGCGGCAAATGAGGCGCTCATTCGTTTTCTCTCACAAATACTGGATTGCCCAAAAAGCGCCGTTGTCCTGTTGCGCGGTGGTACGGCTCGCCACAAACTTCTGCTCATACGCGGCATGGCTCCAGCCGATGTTGCCGCAAAAATCCAGCAGGCACAGGTTTAGCATGAAATCGTGCCTTGCCGGCGGACCGTGGCGCCGTCCTGCGCGCTCCAACGAATGGCAAAATTTGCGCATCACAAACCATCCACAAAGCTATTTGCAAAATTTTCTATATCAGTTAACCTACAGCACAGTATGAAAACAAAATATTTCATGATGAACGTGCTGCTTGGAGCGAGCTTGTGGTTTGCTCCCCAGACACTACATTCTCAGGAAACCTCACCAGACCCTTATGCCAATGAAACTCCCCAACAACGGGATGCACGCATGAAATGGTGGCGTGAAGCCCGGTTTGGAATGTTCATTCACTGGGGAGTTTACGCCGTCCCAGCCGGCACTTATCAGGGCAAACAGATAAGCGGCATAGGCGAATGGATCATGAATCGCGCGAAAATTCCCGTTGCCGAGTACAAGGCCTTTGCCAAACAATTTAACCCGGTCAAATACAATCCGGATGAATGGGTCAGCATTGCCAAGGAAGCCGGGATGAAATACATCGTCATCACAAGCAAGCATCATGACGGCTTCGCGTTGTTTGATTCGAAGGTAACTGATTGGGATGTTGTGGATGCGACTCCCTACGGAAAGGATTTGCTGAAACCGCTTGCAGAAGCCTGCCGCCGTCATGGCATCAAGCTGGGTTTCTATTACTCGCAGGCGCAGGACTGGAATCATCCAGGTGGCGCGGCCGCCGGCGGGCATTGGGACAAGGCCCAGGATGGCGACATGGACGAGTACATCCGCAAAATAGCAGTACCGCAGGTCAAAGAAATTCTCTCCAACTACGGACCAATAGCGGTTCTATGGTGGGACACCCCAATCAACATGAACAAGCAGCGCGCAGAGATGCTGCTGCCATTGTTAAAACTCCAGCCTGGCATTATTCACAACAATCGTCTGGGCGGCGGCTACCACGGCGACACCGAAACCCCCGAACAATTCATCCCTGCAACAGGCTATCCCGGCCGAGATTGGGAAACATGCATGACCATGAATAATACGTGGGGCTACAAGAGCTATGACAACAACTGGAAGAGCGTCGAAACTTTGGTTCGCAACCTGGTGGACATCGCAAGCAAGGGCGGCAACTATTTGTTAAATGTAGGTCCAACAGCCGAAGGCCTCATCCCTGAGCCGTCAGTTGAACGCCTGCGTGCAGTCGGAAAATGGATGAAAGTCAACGGCCAGGCTATTTACGCAACCACCGCAAGCCCGTTCAAACGCCTGCCCTGGGGGCGATGCACCAAAAAGCTTACAGACGACGGCGCAATCTTGTACCTCCACGTTTTCAATTGGCCCAAGGACGGCAAGCTCCTGGTACCTGGCTTGAAAAACGATGTAAAAACAGCCTCCTTGTTGGCCACAGGCGCAAAGCTTTCGGCAAGCCGGCAAGCTGATGGCGTGTTGATCACTGTGCCGGAAACTGCGCCAGATTCAATCTCCTCAACTGTTGTGCTGGAGATAAAAGGCGCACCCGAGGTTGAACAGGCGTTAATCCAACAAGAGGCGGATGGCTCGGTTAGACTTGCAGCCACTGATGCCATCCTGCATGGCAGCAAGCTCAAATACGAAAGCGGCGGCGGCAAGGACAACATTGGATACTGGACCGACCCGGCAGAATGGGCCGAGTGGAAATTCAAAGTGGCAAATGGTGGCAAGTTCCGCGTCCAAGCTGAAATCGCAGCAATGAGCGAAGGTAAATTTAATGTTATACTTGGCGGCCAAAAATTGAGCTGCACGGCTCCAAAGACAGGCGATTATTCCAAATTCAAACGTGAAGTTCTAGGAGAGCTTGAAATTCAGCCTGGAGAAGCAACCCTGCAAGTCAAACCCGTTGCTGAAGGCTGGCAGCCGATTAATTTGCGTTCCATCCGCCTGACACCCGTAAAGTAAGACTGCCAAAAACCACACTAGAACTTCGTACACCGCGTCCTTCGTGTGCGAAATGAAGACATGCAAGGGCTGCAAAAGCCCGGCAGCCTATTCTTTTGTATTAACGCGGTAAAAACTTCGTCCAAAATTGATGGCCGAAGGGTCCTCAAATTCCAGCCAGCCATCATCAAGCCTGACAGTTGCCAATGGCTGCCAATCGTCCAAGTTGGTGGAAACCTCAATAACAACCGTTTCGCCAGGCGCACCTGACAACGCCAAACGACAAGTCCCGTTTCTTAGATACGAAAGCTGAACAATCTGCGCCGTTGGCGGCGAGATAACCCCGGCCAGCCATGCAGGCGCTGGCCCGGAGTCTTCCGGGTCTGTAACTGCCAAACCTTGCGGTGGAGTTGGCGGCGCAGGTACGATTGTAATGGCGGTTCGATTGCTTTCCCCGATTCTATACGCTCCGGATGGCGATGGTTCAATACTCAAGCCTATGTTTTCCGGAGGCTCAAATTCCGTATCAGGAATGGCGTGTATGACTATTTCAGCCGTGGCGGCATTCGCGGGTATTTCAATGAACCCAGGCAACCAGGTGTAATCCACGCCGTTTGATGCCGTCCCAATCAAAGAGTAGTAAACCACGAGCGGCTGGCCCAAATCTCCACTACGGTTAACAACAACCAGAGCATCGTCATCAGCGCCCTCCATTGCAAGCCGGTCTGGCGTGGCCAGCCATACCACCGGTAACACCACCTCTTGAACATACACAGTGACCGGCGCCGAAATAGTGCGCGCCCCCTGATTGTCGGTTGCTTCAGCCGTTATCACGTAGTTTCCTGCAGTCACGTTTTCCACTGCCAGTGAAAAGCGTGATGGCAAATCACTCCGTGGCGTTCCCAATCCCAGGCTCTGGCCATTTGCAAAAAATTTGCGTCAATGAAATTTTTGTTTGCAATTGACACTGAACCTTGGGACTATTTGCCCGAACCGCATGCTCTGCAAAGAGGCAATAGGTGCAGTTTCGTTTGATGCCGGGGGCACGCTAATCGAAGCAGCCCCATCGGTGGGGCATGTCTATGCACAAGTCGCCAGTGAATTCGGGGTAAGCGGCCTGAACCCGGAAAATCTGAGCCAGCGTTTTTTTGAACTCTGGCACGCCAAGGAAAATTTCAACTATTCACGCGAGGAATGGTACGCGCTGGTACGCGCAGTGTTCGGCGAACATTCAGCACGATTGCCGGAGGCTTTTTTTCCCGCCATCTATGATAGATTTGCAGGACCCGAAGCATGGCGCGTATGTCCAGATGCATGGGAGGCCTTAGATGTGCTTGCCAGTCATGACATCCCCATGGCGGTCATATCCAACTGGGACGAACGGCTGCGGCCATTACTCGCAAGGCTGAAGCTTACACCCTTCTTTCACGCAATCGTGATCTCCCGCGAAGTAGCCTTTGCAAAGCCTTCTCCAGTTATTTTTGAGGTGGCGGCGCGCAAGCTGGGTTTGCCTCCGGAGCGCATTCTGCACGTGGGCGACAGTTATACCGAGGATGTTGAAGGCGCGCGCGCGGCGGGTTTCCAAGCCGTGTTGCTGGCGCGAAACAAAACCGCCGATTTGCCGAACCAAATCGTTTCGTTAAAACAGTTGAAATTTTTCTTGAACGGAAATTAAATGATTTTTTCCTTTTACGAAATCAAACAAAGGTGTTAATATGAGTAATGAAATGGCAAAAATACTTGTCATAGATGATGATAGTGAGTACCTGCGCATGCAATTGCGCCAATTGCGAGCGGAGGGGCACGAAGTCTTTGGCGCCGAGGATGGCCCTGAGGGGATAGAAAAGGCCAGAAAGTTTCTCCCTGATATAATTCTCCTGGACATAGTCATGCCTGGGATGAATGGGTACCAGGTGCTTGAGAAACTCAGGTCCATTCCCTCCACAGGTGACATTCCGGTGGTGTTTCTGACATGCAAATCAAGCATGACGGAACTGCGGGAAGGCATGGAACGGGGAGCGGATGATTACCTTGCCAAACCGGTTACCGGAGAGCAGTTGCGCAAAGCGATTCAAGCGCGGCTGAAACGGCGCCAGTTGCATAAACGCGGCCCAATTTGGCCGGGAGACTTGGAATTGGAAGCCGTTACTATCGCCTTGGGCAAGCTTGGCCTGACCAATCGCGAGGCTGAAGTGATGTATTGGGTGATGCAAGGCAAGAGCAACACTGAAATCGGCTCCATATTGAACATGAGCCCGGCCACAGTGCGCACCCATTTGCAGAACTTTTTCCCCAAATTGGGCGTGGAAAACCGTCATGCAGCCACTATACTGGTCTGGAAGCTTTTGACTGGCAAAAAGGATGACGTAAAGAACTAGAAGGGCGTCATCCGATTCGGAAAACTTTCACGCCAGCAAGGGTGTATTGTTTTGCCCTCAGCCGATAAGCTCTCGCATAAGCTTGAGGTAGCGGTGGCACGTTTCTTTCATGTCGCCGGGGTGTTTATCCTGTTCCAAGGAGAGGTAGCCGTTAAATCCCACGGCCTTGAGGGTGTCCACAATCGCCTTGAAATCCATCACCCCTTCCCCGATGTGGACAAAGCGGCGCATCGTGCCATCAATGTCACGGATATGCAGGTTTAACAGGTGCCTTTTTACCTTGTGAATTGCCAGCGGCGGATACTCGCGTTGCAACAGCGTCCAGCCAGTGTCCAAATTATAACCCAAATCCGGGTCCCGTATTGCATCCCACAGCCGCAGAAACGCCGTGGCATCCGGCACCATGCAATGTGTATGATGTTCCAGGCTGAACTTCAGGCCGTGGGCCTTGGCGCGCTCCAGACATGCCCTGGTCGTTTGAATATACTGATTCCATACTTTGTCCCAATCAAACCCCGGCTCTATTTCAATGTGGAATTTCTGACCTGGTTTCGGATTGTTAATCTCATAATACCTCGGCAGATAACCAGTCGGCCCTTTTAATTCCCGTGCCCAAGGGGCAACTATGTTCACAATTGGCGCGCCAAGCTTCTTCGCTATTTTGCAGCCGGCCTCGAAGTAATCAAGGTTCTGCTCGCGCACGCTTGCCTGTGTGCTGGACAACCCTTCAACTACAGGTTGGAAAAGCACAAATTGCGAAACTTTAAGCCGGTTTTGCTCCAGTTTTTTGTTCAGCCGCCCAATTTTTTCATCCGTCCAAAATTCCGACAGGTCTTTCCGGCTGGTGACGATTAATTCCACGCCGTCGAAACCAATTTCGCCGATTATGTCCAGCGCCGGTTCGGGGTCAACTCCGGGACTGAAGTCATGAAAGACCCAGCTCAAACAGCCAACCTTGAGTTTGCCATTCTCAGGCGTTTGCGCGCCAGCATTCATTCCCACAAGCGACAAAGCCGCCGCAGTTGTGGCGGTTGTTTCGATGAATCTTCGTCTGGACACCGTTTTTGGCTTATGCATGTGCACAAGCCTACCCGAAACCAAAATGCACTACAAGAGCGGATGCAGCACTTGCGTTCGTTCATGCCCACCCGCGGATGCGATAATACCATAACCCCATCGTTTCACGCATCCACAGTCCAAGCTGGGTTAATGTGAGCGATTGCGGCAAAAAATTCGGCACTGGCGACCTGCGCGCAGTTGAAGAAGGCGGGAAAACATTAAAATCACAGCCTAAAGGAATGATGTCCACCCCTGCCTTGCGAAAAACTGCCTCAGCTCGCGGCATGTGCCATGCGGATGTTACCAGGACGATCTTTTTCCATTTTTGGTCGCGGACCATTTCTGCCGTGCGCATCGCCTCCTCGTGTGTATTTGCGCATCTGCCAAGCACATAAATCGGTACCTGCACAAGGTTCCAACGCGTTATCCACTGCCGGGCGCATTCGGCTTCGCCTGGCTCTCCTGGGTCATCCAGGCCGCCGCCAGCCAGTATCAAGGCGCCAACCTTTTTTTGCCTCACCAGTTCCACCGCCACAAACAATCTGTCAACCGAATCGAAAAATTCCATCCCCAGAGGACTTCCTTTTAATGAGTGTATGCTCCCGCCCAAAACGACAACGGCATCCGCTTGTGGCAATGGCTGCCCCAGTTTTTCCCGCTGCTCGCGCTCAAGCCTGTCCAAAAGCCACCATGAAACTCCCGCCATTTCAACAAGGCTTGCTGCCACACAAATACCAATAACAACCAGCCCCGCCTTGCGCCTTTTGTGCGTCAAAAGCCAAAAACCGGTTGCCAGTCCAGCCACCCACAAAATTACCATCGGGTCCGCCGCCATTTTCATCATGGGTGAAAAATAATGATTTCCAGTCCGCCAATCCACGAATTATTGCCGCCGACTGATTTTTTTGGTAAACGCAGGAGGTCATGGAGTTGACTGTCCAGCCACATATAAGAATACATGGAGACCCATCTCTTCCGACAATCATTTACTGCCCGGGCATGCACGGCGATTGGACGCTGGCAGCAGCTTTGCGTGAAGAACTGGCCGGCACAGTATGCTTCGTCGAGTTCTGTTATCCTTTGCAGCATATATCGCTGCTGGAATATGCCAGTCAAATAATCGAGTCATTATCGCGCGCAGGCATCGCAAGCGGCTGGCTGTTGGGCGAATCGTTTGGCTCGCAAGTTGTATGGGCCATTTTGGAAAAACTTTACATCTCAGAACCCAAATCCGGGCCTCGATTCCAACCATGTGGCGTGATTCTGGCGGGCGGTTTTGTCCGCTACCCATTCCCTTTCGCCGTGCGTTGGGTTGCAGCCAGACATCGGCGTATGCGGATGAAAAACATAGAGCGCACCGTTGGTACCTATGCACGCTGGGTCAAAACCATGCGGCGTGATTCTAAAACAACACAGGCGGCGATGGACGAATTCCTTGCCAATCGTTTAAGGCCGGGCGATCGCGACATCATCGAGGGACGCTATGACCTGATAGCAGCCAACGATCCCCGCGATATTGCGCGCAAAACCACACTGCCGGTTTACCAACTTACCGGGTTTTGGGATGTCATTGTTCCATGGCCGCCTGTATGGTGGTGGCTGCGCCGCAACTGTCCAGGCTATCGCGGCTGCCGAATAATTTGGGGCGCTGAACATAATGTTTTGGGAATACAACCACAGGAATCAGCCCGCCAGCTATTGGAATGGATTGGGGCAACACAAAAGCTCCGCACAAAATCAAAGTAACTGGTGATATTTTCGTTTCATTGCACCCATTCTATGGTTTGCAAAACACCAGTAAAACTGACATTGTTAAGTGAAATGCGGTATGTGAACAAATTGCAAAAGCCGCCGGTCTAAAGCAAAGACGGGCAATAACTTGATGGATTTGCATCAAAATGTAATTATGGAGGGGCTTCTAAAGGCCGCCAGAATCCACCAAAACGAACTTGGAGGCAGTCGGGTTCTTCGGGGTGTCAAGTGGGTTTTACTGGCGGTTATAATCGCTTTTTTCCTTGATGCATTTTTCCATTTGTCACCGGCATTACGGCTTGGGCTGCTTGTTTTTATCTGTCTTTTGGCCTTGGGATTGTTGGCGTGCGGATGGTACCTCGCATTCATTCGCCAACGCCGATTTGAACACATAGCACGTCTTCTCGAAGAGCGGCACCCTGCCCTCGGATCAAAACTGATCAACATGCTCCAACTACATGCCCTGAGCCAGGACGCCGCTTTTTCTGAACTGACGCGCGAACTGGCCCGACGCGCAGTCGCTGACTACACAGACCAACTCAAGCAGTTTGATCTGGCGGCATTGGCCCGGACAAATACCCTGTCACGCGAACTCAAAAAGGCTGCGCTCGCCCTTGTTGTATTTGCCACCCTGTTGTTTGCATTTTTCCCGATTACACAGGCCGAGCTTCCCCGGTTTGTTGATCCGTTTGGTGACCACCCACCATATTCTCTGACGCAGTTGGCGATCGTAGAGCCTGGGGCAAATGGGACTAACGTGATCTATGGCCGCGGCATCGTCATCAAGGCGCGCGCAATAGGTCATCAACCAAAAGAGGTGCTCGTCACAGCATATCCTCCTGAGCATCCTGAAAAAGCCATCACCCTTCCGATGTTTGACAAAGGCCCGGCAGGTTATCAACAAATGCTGGACAAAATCACGACGCCGTTGCTTGTTTACGTACATACCAAAAGCCGTCAAACCCGGTCAAAACAGGTGCCTGTTAATTTGATATTAACGCCACAATTGGAGGCGGCGTTTGTTCAAACAACACCACCTTCCTACACCGGTCTAAAACCCGAGGAAAAACCCTGCCAATTCAAGGGATTAAAAGCCCTCCAGGGCAGCTTGATGCGTTTTCGCCTGCAATCCAACCGACCGCTTTCCAACGGCACACTTGAGGTCATCTCCGGTGACGGCCCTCCACTGCGTGTTGATATGCTGAAAACCGGTGAGCGGGAAGTCAGCGGTCAATTTGAGGTGCGCGAGTCCGGACGCATCCGGCTGGCGCTCATGGATGTGGATGGCATACCATCACGCGATACATGGGAAAGCCCGTTGACGGTTACCTACGACCTGCCTCCGGAAGTAAGCCTGCTCGACCCCGAAAACGACGCGGTAGTTGCAATTGACTACAAACCACAGCCGGTTGTAGAGGCCCATGACGATTACGGCCTGAAAACTGTCCGAATTCATTTGGGTATTAATGGTGTTTTTTCGGCCCCTAAAATTGTAGAATACTCCGACCGCCGCTTATCAACCCGCGAAACAGTGGAATTGGATTTCCGTATGCTTGGCGCCAAGCCTGGCGATGTCATCTCCATGTTTGCCGAGGCGCTCGATCATTATCCCGAGGGCCATGTGACCCGCAGCAAAACAGTGCATTTACTGCTCATCAGCGTTGAAGAGTATAATCAACTGCTGCGCGAACACAGCGACATGACCATTTTGGAAAATAAATATGGCGAGCTCATCGCCCAGTTGAACGACCTCATCAAGGAACAGAAAGAACTGGCGACCGAAATCAAGCAGGCTCAGGAAAGTTTGGCGCGTTCCGCCGCCCCACAGGATGCTCGAGCGCGGTCATTGGATGCCTTGCTGGCAAGACAGAACGAGTTGAATCAAAAGCTCCTCCGCCAATCCGAGCAAATGCAAAACTTTGTCAGGGACAACCCGCTCTATGACGTTGAACGGGAAATTGAAAAAGAGCTTCGCCAGAGCGCCCAAAACATCCGCAATTCCCTGGAGCTTAACAAAGCCGATACCGATCAGATTGCAAGGCGTAGCGCGCCTGATAATGGAGCCAGGATTGCCACACCTGAATTATTTGAGGATTTAAGCAAAGCTGCTGAGGAACATGCCAAACGATTGGAAGCAGCCGCCGATCAGACAGGGAAAAATGTTTTGGAAACAATCCAGGACCTTGAGGCCTTGCATGAGCTGATTAAAGACTTCAATCAATTCGAGGATTTGTACAAGGCACAGGAAGAACTTGCGCTGCATGCACGCGCTTACAACCGGCCCGGATTGCTTGAACGCGACGAACAACTGGCTCTAAAAAGCATGGCAACTATTGAAAAAAACGTGGCTGATACACTGGCGCAGTTGTCTGAAAAGCTCAAAAAGGATGCAAGCGTTGCAGAAACGAATTTCCCCAAGGCCGCCAAAAGCGCCAGAGACCTTTCATCCAAAATTGAAGAGGCACGGCTTGAATACCTCGCCCGGTATGCGACTGATCAGATGCTGTCGGCACAGGGCGACAAGTCAAGTCAGGCGGCTGATCGGTTGAGGGACGAGATGGCAAAACTCTTCAGCCAGTGCATGACCATGCCTGGCGGGAAACCAGATCAAGGCGAGCTGGACCGTTACCTGCGCTTGCAGCGCGCCATGGAACCCGGCAGGACATTCGCTCAAATGATGAGCAGCCGAAATTTCCGCAAACTAGGCGGCAACAAGGGAGGCACTGGCGCCGAGGGCAGCGGCGAGGGCCAAAATGGGCAAAGCGGCTATGCAGTCATGGACAAAAATGCCCTGTCGGTCATGGGCCATGAATCCCTTGTCACCCGAAACTCTGCAAGCAGCAAATTTTCGGACAAAATCAGCGCCAGTTCATCCGCTGGCAAAAACGAGGCTGAAGCAGCATCGGCTTATGCACCCGTTTCACACCTCAAGGGTCTTAACCCGGTCAACCGCCAATCCGGCGCTGTGCAAACCGAGACTTTGCAAACCGATTACCAGCGCGTTGTTGAAGAGTACTTCAAAGCAATCACCAAATGAAAGCCAAGTTCCTTTGTCGTTTAACTTTATTGATTCTGTTCGGAACTCTGCCGGCAGTTCGCGGAGCCATTCTTCAAGGGAAGCCCGGCCCGCCGCCAACGAACAGCGGCCCGCCCGATTTGACCATACTGCAATGCGGAAATCTTATTTATGCGGACAACAAAAGCTCGGTTTGTTTTGCTGACAAGTTCTTGAGAGATGTTGCCCGCGACACCTGCTTGAAAGTCGCAAAAAACTTTTACTACGTGCGGCTTAATTCGGATGCGCTTTTTGATTTTCCGTTCTGTGTAATGTCCGGCAACGAATCGTTCACCTTGAGCACCAGGGAGAGGGCAAATCTTGTCAAGTACCTCTCCAACGGCGGCTTTTTGCTGGCCAGCCCAGGCTGCTCGGATGCAATTTGGGACAAATCCTTCCGCAATGAACTGAAGATTATGTTTCCAAACACGCCACTCAAAAAAATCCCGATGGACCACCCAATTTTCTCAACCGTTCACAAAATACCCCGCCTTACTGAAAAACACGGCAAGGAAGTGTTTTTGGAGGGCCTTGAAATCAATGGACGCCTTGCGCTCGTTTACTCGTCCGAAGGACTTAATGACGTTGAAAACGCAAAGGGCTGTTGCTGCTGCGGCGGCAATGAAATCAAGGATTCCGCCCGCGTGAACGTCAACGTGTTCACATACGCCGTATTGTATTGAACAATGAACGGTCGCCGGAGAAAATTTGTCCGCCACGCCGTCTCCGGTGTGTGTCTTTCATTTGCTTTGTGTCTCGCACTATTGATATTTACCGGCTGCAAGCCCGCCCATGCGCCTCAAGTACAGCCGCAGGAGCTGACATTTTATTTCACTTGCGATATCCACGGGCGACTTTCTCCATGCGGCTGTTTCACCGGCCAATACGGCGGGATGACCCGCTTGAAATCCATTCTGGACACCCAGGGAAACACCAATGACATGCGCCTGGACATCGGCGATGCGATCGGCGGCGCCGAGGATTTTCACGTGCTTGAATACCGACAGATTTTGAAGGCATTTGCGCTGATGAAATATGATGCCATAAATTTGGGGCGGCGCGAGGCTAGGCTGCCGGCTGCAACGCTTGTAGATTTGGTCCGTTCTTCTCCAGTGCCGGTGCTTTGCGCAAATCTGCGCGATAAAACAACCGGAAAACCCATCGCAGAACCATGGCGAATCATAAAACGAGGCACGTGTCGGATTGCAATAGTGGGCGCCATGGACACCAAAGGGCTTGCCGATGAACTGGGTGAAGGGCTGGCTGCCGAGGACATTGAGACTTCACTGGCGCGCATCCTGCCGAATGTGCGCCCTCAAGCCGATTTGGTTGTGCTGCTGGCTTTTGCCGATGAAGAGACACTGACAAAACTTGCAAGGCAGTTTTACGAATTGGACTTAATCTTGGGCGGACGGGTTCGCCAGCCTGCCCAGCAAGTGCAAAAGGAGAATCGGGCACTTATTGACTTTACAACCAATGAGTCGAGGGCACTTGGGCTTTTGAAGGTGCGCTGGAGCCGGCAAGCTCCCATGGAACCGCTGCTCCATGACATCATCTTGCTCCGCGATACCATTCCTGAAGACCAAACAATAATGGCCTTGTCCTCCGATTACCGCCGGCTTGTGCGTCAAACCAAAATCTGGCTGGACGACCCGGAGCGCCTTCGTCAGGACCAAGTGCCCGGCGTTCGTGCCTCCGCAAGTTACGTGGGAACAGACGAATGCCTTTCATGTCATCCATCGGCGGCCAAAGTTTGGCAGAAATCAGCCCATTCCCGCGCATTCACAACATTAAAGAAAAAGGAGGCTGATGCAGACCCAAAGTGCATCCCATGCCATACCGTCGGTTTTGGCATTATTTCAGGTTACCAACGGTCTTTCAACGGCAGCAAACTGGCCAACGTCGGCTGTGAAAGCTGTCATGGTCCCGGCAGTCTTCATGTCCGCCAACAGCAGGGTGATTCCTCAATCAGTTTCAAATTCCGCCCATTGGGATCGGCAGACTGCCAGAAGTGCCATTACGGAGAATTCAGCCGTCCTTTCTCCTGGGAAAACTTCTGGCCGCCGATTTCGCATGGCGCAGAAGGCACAGGAAAATCGGCGCCGTCCAAACTGTCTGCAGCACATCAAAACTAAAACTGGGCGTTAAGTTCAAATAACGCCCAGTTAGATACCCCCCCTGCAACCGGATGAACGAAATACCAGCGCTATTCCTGAGGCCAGTCAGGGGGAACAATATCCTTTATGAAGTATCGTGCTGTGTTTGAGCCTGGGAAATAATAGTCACCGGCCCAAATTGTTACAGGATAATCATTCAAAGTCACAACAGATTGAGCGCAAATGATAATATGGTCCAAGTTCAATGCGTTCAGGCTCATTGTGTAATAAGCTATTGTGGTGCCTTCCGGCAAATCCTCGCCGTACGGGAATAGATCAACCAACGGAACACCCTGACTATTTTGTGGTATGCCTTCAAAACTCCCGGCCAATGCAATTCGGGTCTGGCTCAATTCCCATTCCCCAAATGTTTGAAACCGGATGTAAAGGGTGTCATCGTCATGCCAGACACACAGCCTTCCAACCTGCTCATTTCCCACCATCAGGTTGTTGGAAACCACGCAGTAAATCGGGCCGGCAGCCCGGCTTACGGAAGACATCAGCAATCCGGCCACCGCCACCAAAAGTAACATCGTCATTCTAGTTTTCATATTTTCCTCTCTCTTGTTGATCAAGGGAGCAACTTTTATGCCAAGCACGCAACTAGTTTGAAGCTGTCTTATTAGTATTTGATTATCAGCAGGTTATGAATCTCACGCCGAATACCTCACGCTTCATATCCAGGAAAATAATAGTAGTATTTTATGACAACTGTCTCATACATTGACAGTCATCCATGTCGTGGAACTAGTATTACTTTGGATTGATTTTTGAGGCTAAAAAGCCCCAGGCCATCCCGATCAAAAGCCCCGAGACATGTGCGGTGTTAGCTACGCGTCCCACCGCTCCTGTCATGCACAAAAACAGCCAGACTATCATCAAAATCAAATTGGTACGGTCCATGAAGTACCCCGAAGATGGCTGAAGTTTGGAACGAACCCAGACATAGCCAAACAGGCCGTAAACCACGCCTGACATCCCTCCGAAATAGCTGACTCCCATGAAATACTGGGCAACATTTGAAAGCAGGCCGATACCGATGACCTGCAATGCAAGCAGCAAGGAACCGGAACGCGCTTCAATCATGGAACCTAAATGGAACAACCACATCATGTTGAAGAAGATGTGCCATATTCCAAAATGCAAGAACACCGGCGTCAACAAGCGCCAGACTTCACCGTTCCTGACCTCCGGCAACCATCCAAGTAACGGGTGATTTGGCGTGTATTTCGAAATGTAAAGCAATCGCAGGATGTTTTCATCCGCGCCAAGTTTTGTCTGGACTGAAAAGTAAACGCAGACTGCAATCAATCCGATGGTCAAAGGCCCAATCCCGTAAGGTCTGGAAGCAGGCAGTATTTCATCACGTTCATGGTAACGCTTTTGAAATTCAACGTCATCCCGCTCTTTTTCTTCCTTCAACAGTCTTGCCTTTCCAGCTTCTTCCTGAAATTTCGGGTGTGTGGGATTCTGTCGGAATTGTTCGAGCAATTCCCGCGCTGTTTCCAGATCGTCTTCATCCTGTACCCAAACCGTCCAGGTGGAATTCCCCTCCGGCTCGACGGCGTTTTCAATGCCACGTGCATAGAGAAAGTCACCAAAGATTTGGGCGTGTGATTCGTTTGACAATGTGCCAATAGCGCGCATGAGTCTCTTTAGAAAGGTTTCGTGTGTATCCTGGACGATTTACGTCCCCTGGCGATCCTGTACTTTGCGGATGAATGGCCACCTTGCTTTTCGCCGCCCGAAGCCGCCGGTGTTATTCCAAAGGAGCGTTTAAGCTCGCGGATTTGGTCCCGTAAAAGGGCGGCTTTCTCGAACTCAAGGTTGTTTGCGGCCGCAAGCATTTCTTCCTCAAGTTCGCGCAGTGTCTGCGTAACATCGAAATTTCCATCTGCCTCCTGCAAGGTAGCCACGGCACGCTCCTGGGTTTGTTGCCGTTCAGCAAGGCTCTCCTCTATGGCGCGGGTAACGCTGCGCGGTGTGATGTTGTGCTCCTTGTTATAAGCCAGTTGTTTCTGCCGGCGATACTGGCTTATTGCAAGGAACTCCTTGATGCTTTGAGTCATGACATCTGCGTACAAAATGACTTCGCCGTTCAAGTGTCGCGCTGCACGCCCGGCAGTTTGAATCAGGCTGGTGGTAGAGCGAAGGAATCCCTCCTTGTCAGCGTCCAGAATTGCAACCAGTGAAACCTCCGGCAAATCCAGCCCCTCGCGTAATAGGTTTATCCCAACCAACACATCAAAGTCCCCCTTGCGCAATGAACGCAGGATATCCACGCGCTCCAGGGCGTCTATCTCGCTGTGCAAATACCTGACGTTGATGCCTATGCCGTGCAAATAATCAGTCAGTTCCTCGGCGGTGCGCTTGGTCAATGTTGTGACTAAAACCCGCTCATGCTTTTCCGCCCGCATCCTGACCTGTTCGATCAAATCATCCACCTGTCCCCGCAAAGGTTTTACGGTAATTGGCGGGTCAACCAGTCCCGTCGGCCGGACAATCAACTCTGCCACGCGGCCCTCCGACCACGCCAGCTCCCGTTCTGCAGGGGTTGCGCTGACATATATCGTCTGTCCTTGCAACGCCTGAAATTCCGAAAAATTCAAAGGCCGGTTGTCCATCGCGCTTGGCAGGCGAAAACCGTAATCCACCAAAACTTTCTTGCGTGACATGTCCCCGGCATGCATGCCTCCAATTTGCGGAATCGTGGCATGTGATTCGTCAATTATCAGCAGGTAATCCTCAGGGAAAAAGTCCAGCAAAGTCGTGGGACGCGAGCCTGGGGGGCGCCCTGCGATATGCCTCGAGTAATTTTCGATGCCAGGGCAAAAACCCATCTGCTCCATCATTTCGAGATCATATTCGGTGCGCATCTTCAGCCGCTGCGCCTCCAACAGTTTACCCTCACGCTCAAACCATGCCACCCGCTCGCTCAATTCCTCACGGATTGAAAGGATTGCACGCCGCATTTTCTCCATTGGAGTGACAAACTGTTTTGCCGGGAATATCGTCACAGTCTCCAGTTCCTCGGTCTTGCGCCCGGTCAAAGGGTCAAACCAGCACAACTGCTCGATTTCGTCTCCAAACAGCTCTATTCGCAAGGCATCCTCGCGGCCCGCCGGGCGGATTTCAACAGTGTCCCCGCGGACCCGGAATTGCCCGCGCTCAAAGGCTATATCGTTGCGGTCGTATTGCAGTTCAACGCAGCGTGCCAGCAGTTGTTCGCGGCTGATGGCCAGTCCGCGGCGCAAGTGTATGAGCATTGCTTCGTAATCCTCCTTGCTGCCTATGCCGTAAATGCATGAAACGCTCGCAACTACAACGACATCGCGCCGCGAAAACAACGAACTCATCGTCGCAAGGCGCATCCGCTCTATCGCCTCGTTTATGCTTGAGTCTTTTTCAATGTAGGTATCCGTTCTCGGTATGTACGCTTCGGGTTGGTAGTAGTCAAAGTAACTGATGAAATACTCGACCGCATTATGCGGGAAAAAGCCCTTAAACTCGGCGTAAAGTTGTGCTGCAAGTGTTTTGTTATGGGAGATTACCAGAGTCGGCCGGTTAAGCCGCTCGATAACATTCGCTATGGTAAATGTTTTTCCGGAGCCGGTCACCCCCAGCAAAGTCTGATGCCGCGCTCCAGCCTCCAGCCATGCTGTAAGCTGCTCGATGGCCGCCGGCTGGTCGCCTGCGGGTTTGTAAGGGGCTACAAGTTTGAACACGGCACCAATTTCACTTTAATTTTTTCACCAACACCTTCGAGCGCCGTCCGTTCTGCTCGTACTTTTCCCGCCGGGCTGGCGGCAAGTCATCCGGAGTCCCCTCCGAAAAACCGCCCTTGGACTGGAAATAGGTAAATGCCTGTGTCGAAAGCGCAATCAATTCCTGAAGGCCCATTTCCCGCGCCTTGTTTTCGACAAATTGAATCAGTTTCCGGCCAATCCCCTGATTCTCATGAGCCGGGCTGACGTACAAGCATGCAAGCTCACCCTTTCCGTACTCCGGATATGGGTGCAGCGCCACGCAAGCCACCGGATTTTTGTCTATCTCAAAAATGTAGTAGTCATCCAACTGCTTTTCAATCATCGCCCGGGTCCGTCTGACCAGCTCCTCGGCCTCCATTGAATTTTTTGTCAGCAGCAAAATACTGCGGATGTCTTTTTTCATCGCGCGCCGGATTTGCTGATATTCATTGGCATAAACCAGCGTCCCAATGCCTTCGTTTGAGAACACTTCAGCCAGAAGCCCCTCATCCACATGCCCGTTGATAATATGTACCCGCTGAATTCCGGCGCGGCAGGCTTGTGCTGCGTGGACGGCCTTAGACTCAGGCGTGACTTCGCCTTTTTTATTATGCAGCAGCTCCTCCAGATCGCTGACCAGAATCTGCCTTATCAACTGTTCCCGGTACATCAGCCCGTCTGTGGTTGCAATAAAGATAAGTTTGATCGCCTTCAATGCGCTCGCCACAGTCACGGCCACATGGTCCGAGTTCACCCTGTAGGTCTTGCCGTCGCCGTCAAATCCCAGCGGTGGCAATACCGGAATAATCCCCTGCGCCAATAACGTTTCCAACATTTCAACATCCACCCGCTCCACCTTGCCGGTAAACAGGTGGTCAACACCGTGCAAAATGCCCAGTGGATGGGCTATAATCGCGTTTGTGCACGCGGCGCGCAAATCATTGGCCGACAATCCTTCAAGGATTTCGTGCGTAAGCCGGTTTGCGGCAGTCAGGGCAAGCCGCAATGTAGCTTCGTCGGTTATCCCGGAGCCTTCCAAATCTGATGGAGTCACCTTCTTCTCATCTGCCAGCAGCCGGATTTGAGCCGATGCGCCATGCACAATCACCACCCGTATGTTCAGCGACCGCAATACCGCTACATCGAGCAACAAGTTTGCAAAGTTCTCATCTGTAACAATGGCGCCATCCACGGCCAGGACGAAAGTCTTCTCCCGAAACCGTGGCACATACTGCAAAATGCCTCTCAGATCGCTTAATTTCACAGGTACGCTCCTTCCAGGAGCCTTTGCTCCGTTATAGCCCCTTGTTTACATATTACCCCAAACCCTCTTTCTGCGCCAGTCCCGGCATTATTTTGCCATGACTTGCTTCAACGCCTTGAGGCAACGCTCATTCTCCGCAGGCGTTCCGATGGAAATTCGCACCCATTCCGGCAATTGATACCCTGCAACAGGGCGCACAATTACCCCGAGTTTTTGCATGGCCATGAAAACTTTCTGCCCATCTCCAACTTTTACCAATATGAAATTGGCGTGCGACGGCACAAACTCAATCCGCAGGTTTCTCAACTCTTTCTCGAAGTACTTCATGCCGGCCTGATTGTTTTTTCGGGATGCCAGCAGATGCTCATCGTCATCAAGGGCTGCCAACGCTGCCGCCTGCGCTACCGAGCTTGTGTTGAAAGGCTCCCGCACCTTTTCCAAAGCAGCAATCACTTCGGGATTCCCAATGCCATACCCGATACGCAACCCAGCCAGCCCATATATCTTGGAAAATGTCCGCACTAAAAGCAGGTTTGGCCTTGTGCCGTTGCGCACAAATGCAAGCGCGTCAACAGGGTCATCTAGGTATTCAAGGTAGGCCTCGTCCAGAACCACGAGCACATGCGGCGGCGCCTCATTGATGAGCCGCAATAAATCTGCCCGAGGCGCAAGCGTGCCGGTCGGGTTGTTGGGATTTACTACGAAAACAACACGCGTCCGCGGCGTAATGGCCTTGAGCATTCCGGGCAAATCGTGGCCGTAATTTTTGGCAGGCACCACAACAGTCTCCGCTCCCATGAGCTTCGTCACTATGGGATAAACGACGAAGCAATACTGTGCCATCACCGCTTCCAATCCGGGCTTGAGCAAGGCGTGTCCAACCAGCTCAAGTACTTCGTTGGAGCCATTTCCCAGGACAATGTTTTCCGGCTCGATGCCAAGCTTCTGAGACAGCCGTTGTTTCAAATAATAAGCGCTCCCATCTGGATAAAGATGGCATTGTGCCAATGCCTTTTGCGCCGCCGCCATCGCCTTTGGCGATGGACCAAGCGGATTTTCGTTTGACGCCAGCTTGATGATGTCCGCAGCCGCAATTCCAAGCTCGCGTGCCACTTCGTCTATCGGACGGCCGGGCTGATATACCGGCAACGCGCTCAAAATCTCGTTGAATTTTATGGCAATACTCATAATCGCCAGCCTTGCTGCCGTATTTATGCAGAAAACGCCCTCTGGATGCGAACTAAAAACTTAACATCTGATTACGTCAAAACCCAAATAAATCCATCTGCGGATTGGGAGGCAGTTGTTTGAGCCTGTCACGTTCCGCGCGGTGGCGCGTGGCCTGCCGCACGTTGCCTTCGGGCGTCAGTTCGCTTTCCTCCAGGTTTCGCAGGATTTCACGCGCCCGTTCAATAACAGGACGTGGCACACCGGCCAGCCGTGCAACCTGAATGCCGTAACTTTTATCAGTGCCGCCTTCAACTATTTTCCGGAGGAACACCACCTGATCATTCCACTCGCGAACGGCGACGTTGTAATTGCGCAATCGCGGAAGGCGTGCGGCCAGTTCGGTTAGCTCGTGATAGTGCGTTGCAAAAAGCGTCTTTGCGCCCACCACATTATGCAAATACTCCACTATGCTCCAGGCAAGGCTGAGGCCGTCAAAGGTGCTCGTCCCACGGCCGATCTCGTCCAAAATAATCAGGCTTCGGGGGGTTGCGTTGTTAAGTATGTTTGCAGTCTCGCTCATCTCCACCATGAAAGTGGATTGGCCGCGTGTTAAATCGTCGCTTGCACCGATGCGCGTGAAGATGCGGTCCACCAGATCAATCCGCGCTTCCGTCGCTGGAATAAACGAGCCAGTATGCGCGAGCAAAACCAACAGCGCCACCTGCCTTATGTAAGTGCTTTTGCCGGCCATATTCGGCCCGGTAATCAATGCAATTTGCTCGTTTTGATTGTCCAACCGGGTGTCATTTGGCACAAACCGCTCTTCAACCATTGTCTGTTCCAACACCGGATGCCGCCCGTCGCGAATCCAAAGCACTCCCTCCGCGCCAACCACAGGTCTGCAGTAGTTATGCCTGCGCGCCGCCTCTGCCAGACTGGATAAAACGTCCAACTGCGCAAGCGCTCCCGCCGTTTCCTGCAAAACACGCAAATGCTGAAGCACTTCCTCACGCACTTTTTGGAACAGCTCATACTCCAGTTTTACGCTCCGCTCCTCCGCGCCCAGTATTTTGCCCTCCATCTCCTTAAGTTCAGGCGTGATGAAACGTTCCCCGTTGGCAATTGTCTGCTTGCGGATATAGTGAGGGGGCACCTTGGATAGATTCGATTTGGTTACTTCTATGTAGTAACCGAACACCGAATTGAATCTGACCTTCAAAGAGGCAATTCCTGTCCGTTCAATCTCCGCTTGTTGCAATCTGGCGATCCACTCCTTGCCTTCTCGCGTGGCCCGCCTCAGTTCATCAAGGCCGGAATCAAACCCATCCTTGATTATTCCCCCCTCGTGGAGAGACGATGGCGGCTCGTCAACGATAGCGCGCTGAATCAGCTCCACTATGGCGGGCTGTTCACGCAGCGAGTCCTTCAAGCACGCCAGCAGCCCGGGTTGTGCAGTTTCCGGGGCCGATGCTTCTTGAGGCAGCGGCAACTCGCACAGCTTTGCACCAACTGTTTCAGGGGGCAGGCTGAGCACGTCTCCAAGAAGTTTTGACAGCGCCGGCAATTGTTCCAGCCCGATTTTAAGCGCAACCAAATCGCGGGCATTGCCAGAGCCTGCGCACAACCTGCCCAATGTGCGCTCCAAATCCCTGACCTCATGCAATGCCGTCCGGAAACGGTCCAGCAAATCCGGATGCTCCACCCATGTTTGAATTGCATCCTGCCGCCGCTTGATTGCCTCCACGTCCGCAAGCGGCTGCGTCAGCCAATCCCGCAGTCTCCGCGCACCCATCGGCGTAACCGTCTGGTTTATCACCCCGTACAACGTGGCAGCTTTTCCAGTATCACGATTCGCAGGTTCAATTATTTCCAGATGCCGCAGCGTTGCTTCATCCAACGCCATGTAGTCTGACGGCTCGTAATAAGATAATGCAGTCAAATGCCCAACATCCCGCCGGAGACTCTGAGTTAGATAATGCAAAACCGCACCGGCAGCCCCAATGGCTGCAAGCCTGTTCTTCAGGCCGAACCCATCCAACGTGGCCACATGGAAATGTTCCCTGACTGTGAAGACCGCAGTTTCAGGCAGAAACACCCAGTCTTCATAACCGGTGATGTAGCGGAAGCGGTCCTTAAGCTTTTGATGCAATGTTTCCGCGCCAAGCGGCAAAATAATCTCCGCCGGTCTGAGCCTTTCCAGCTCGCTGATCAAGCCAGGCTCGCCTCTGACTTCCGCGCATTGAAAAAAGCCGGTTGTCAAATCCGTCGCTGCCAGCCCATAGACACCTTGATATTGATGCAACGCCACCAGATAGTTGTTTTGTTCGGCATGCAACATCCGTTCGTCAAAGTGCGCTCCGGGACTGAGAATCTGAGTGACCTCGCGCTTGACCAACTGGCCGGGCCGCGCATCTTCCATCTGGTCGCATATAGCCACTTTCCGCCCAGCCTTTAGCAAACGCGCTATGTAAGCCCCTGCAGCATGGTATGGAATGCCGCACATTGGCGCCCCGCCCCGCTTTGTCAGCGCCAAATTGAGCAACTGCGCCCCAATTTGCGCATCCTCGAAGAACATCTCGTAAAAATCACCCAGGCGGAACAATAGCAAAGCATCGCGGGGCAGCCCGCTTTTTATGCGCCGGTACTGCGCCATCATCGGAGTTAATTGCGCGTCACTAGCCATTGCGCGTCTAGCTTTACCCAACCGGAAATCGAAAAGCCAGTTTTATGATTTCCGACTGTTTTGCATAATCATTGCTGCAATTTTTGCTGTTGCATTTGCGTTTCCGCTTTGAATTTAACCGGAGTCAAATTATTCTTGGCGCAGATATGAAACTCGACCGGCGGCACTTTATACAAAACCTGGCCTTGAGCGCCGGCACCATTGGGCTTGCCGGCAAGGCACTGACAGCAGAACCCGGCCAGCGGCGCATCGAACGCATCGGTGTCATCAACGGGGTTCCCCGCGACGCCAAGGGCGACTGGCAAACTGCACTTAAACAGATGGCCAGTTTTGGATATACCGAACTGGAAAGCGGCCTTCGCGGAAGCTCCCCGGATGAATTCCTGAAATTTCTCAATGGTATCGGCCTGACACTTGTCAGTTGCGGCATAAGTTTCGGTCTAAGGACAGTTCCCGGATGGCTCGATAGAGCAGTCGCCATGAAAGTCAGATACGCCACGACGTTCTGGCCATGGTATCATTCGCTGGACACACTGACGCTTGATCAACTCAACGAAATTGCCGACCGGCTTAACCGCTGCGGTGAAGAGTGCCGCAAAGCCGGACTCAAGATGGCCGTCCACAATCACGACGGGGAATTTCGCAAGCTGGATGGCAAACCCATTTTCGACCGGCTTATTGAACTTACTGACCCCAAGCTTGTAGCAATAGAGCTGGACATCTATTGGGCTGTGAAGGCAGGTGCCGATCCGCTTGACTATTTCAACCGATACCCGGGCCGATTTGAGCTGTTGCACATCAAGGACATGGGGCCGCCGCCAAATCGCGGCTTCGTTGCCATCGGAGATGGAACCATAAACTGGGCAAAAATTTTTGCTGAATCGGAGAAAGCCGGAGTCAAACACTACATAGTTGAACTGGAAAAAGAAGCGAGCACCACGGAAAATTTCCGCAAGAGCTGTCAGTATTTGCAACGCTTGCGCTTCTGATTCACCGTCTGAGCTTAATCGTTTTCAGACAGGTCTGCTTCGCCGGGACACCCGAATGCAAAGCCCTTTAATCAGGTGTTTAAGGCACAGATTTGCGAAAGCCCAGCGCCGCCCGGCTTAATCGTGCGGCAAGCTCCGCTTGCTCCGAAACACAATTACGAGTTTCTCTGGCATCTGATTCGATGTTGTACAATTCGGCGCCGGAACCATCGGCATTGATTAACAATTTCCACTTGCCATCTCGAACAGCAAGATTGGGGCTGCGATCACCAGGAGTTTTGGGATAAGAAAAGGACTTTTCATTGCGCCCGTATTCCCAAAACAACGGCTTGCTCCTGACTGGCGCGCCTCCCGTAAACGCCGCGCTCAAATCCTCACCATCCAATTTGGCGGCAATTTCCTCCGGAATCGTCACGCCCGCCAACCGGCAGAATGACGGCAGCAAATCCACCGCAGAAAGCACAGTTTGCTCATTAACACGTCCTGCAGGCGCTGTCCCGGGCCACCAGACCAACAACGGCTGGCGAATGCCACCCTCGTAAAGGCTCAACTTACATCCACGCAGCCCGCCAGTACGTCTGCGCTCATAAGAAGGCCACGGACCGTTATCGCCTGTGAACACAACCAATGTGTTGCCGGCCACGCCCAGCTTTTCCAAACCGCTCAACAATCGCCCCATCTGGTTGTCATACTCTTCAAGCACACCCTTGAAGTTCGGCTCGCCGCTTGTGTTGTTGCCGGCATGGTATTTTTCCTTTAGTTCAGGACTCGGGACAAACGGCAGATGCGTGTCATCCGGCCAGAGATTGACATAACACGGTTGGTTTGGATGCCGGCGGATAAAATCGAGCGTTTTATCCACAAAAAATTCGGTGCGCTTCCAACGTTTGACCTTGTCATTGGGTGACCATATCCAATTTGTGGCGGTAAGATCAGGATGCGGGTCAGGGCTTTCCCACGTACTTGCCCACTCGTCAAATCCGTAACGTGATATTGGCGGCGCGTTGGTAACATCGCGCCCGCCGCCCATGTGCCATTTGCCGAAGTGTGCCGTGGCATAGCCGGCTGATTTCAACAATCGCGCAACCGATGGTGCTGACGGGTCCAGGTAGTCAGCCTGGCCGCACTCCGCATTGCCTTTTCGGGTTTGAAGGTAGCTTGCTATCCGCCAGCGGGCGGGGAACATGCCGGTCGTGCATCCAGTCCGTGAAGGCGAGCATATGGGCGATGCCACATAAAATTGTGTGAATCTAATGCCCTCTCTCGCCATCCGGTCCAAATTGGGTGTAGGCACAAACTCGCCACCGTAGCAGCCCAAATCACCGTAACCAAAATCATCCGTCAAAACGAAAATAATGTTTGGCTTGCGTATATCAGCGCCTGGCAGGCACAGGCTGCATGCCATAAAAACCCCAAACAGCCAAAAAAGCCTCTTCAACCATTTTCCGCCAAACAAATCATCTCTTGCGTCAAGACCACCCGGCCAACTTGATCCAATTAAGTTAAGCTTCATAAATGTGATCCCATTGAAATCAAATCCAGTTTGTTTCCACTTTTTGCATGGATGAATTTTTCCGGCTTTGTTTTACCGGGCTTGATGAGCATCTTTCAATCATTTTCAAGTCTGACACGTTGACAAATTCCAGCTCACCCGATGAAAGCTCGCCGTTCCGGATATTTTATGACAAATTTTTCCATTCAAACAGGCTTGAAAAGCCGTGGCGTGGGCGTAAGGTTTATCATGGAAACGCAAAGCGGTTAACCATGAAAACAAATGCACCTGTCATTGCCAGATGGATAAGTGTTGTGCTGACGGCCTTTGGATTTGTGTATTGTTCCTTTGCCTCGGAAACAGCAAAAACCTGGCAATATCTTTTGCTCCCCGACAGTCAATTGATTGAGCGCTGCCCGGTTTGCGGCCGGCCTGAGATTCCAATTCAAATGGAAGGGAAATTTCGTGTCCGCGAAGTCATGTCCACGCCAATTTTATCGGTTTATTCGTGGGAAATGATTGCGTGGTCCGCAGGAGGCGCAGGCGGGCCAACATATCAAATCACCGGACATGGAACATGGCAATGGGGTGGAGAAGTTGCCGTAAGCCAGGATGCAACGCTCGATGTGTGGATTCAAACCAGCGCCGGCGCCGTCCATGCTTACCTTACCAATGTCACCCCGGTTGTAACACGCCACTGGCCGATGATTTATACTAGTTTGGAACAGACAAACGGGACTCTATTCCAGCAGTTCGCCTTGACCGTCGCCGCAGCGCCGGCCTTTGATATCTGGTTTTCAACATCACAGCCTTTTCACGCCGGTATCTGGGATTGGCCAACAAACCGTGTCAGCGAAGGCGACCTGATCTCATCATCCGGGCGCATCATCAAGAGAAACAGCGAGCTTACTGGAAGGCTTGGTATCATGCCGCCTGCACCCGATTTGGGATTGGACGGCATCGAAGCCCGACCGGGCGGAGATTTGTATTTCTCCATTAAAACTCCTGCATTCAGTGAAACTCTTGGGCAACTGAATGCCGGCGATTTGCTTTCGGACAAAGGCAGAGTGGTAAGCAATTACATGGCAATGTTAAGCGCATTTGCCCCAACTCCACCACTGCCTGACCCCAATCTGGACGCCTTGCAGATTATGGCGAATGGCGAAATTTTCTTTTCTGTGGGCACAGACTTTTTCTCTGAACGTCTGGGCAAGCTGATCCGGAAAGGAGACCTGCTTTCAAGCGCTGGACGCGTGGTAAAAACGCAGGAAGAACTCGTTGCTCGCTTTTACCCCGCCGATCCAAAAACCGATTATGGCCTGGACGCAATTCATGTCTGGCCATCGGGTGAAGTCTGGTTTTCTGTGGAAACCGGTTTCTATGGTTCACACTTTGAGTATTACGGGCCTGGCTACCTGTTAAGCGATCAGGGATACGTCGTGGCTCGCAATCTGGATTTGCTGGCCAAATTTCAGCCGCTGGAAGACCTCGCAGATTTCGGTCTGGACGCACTGCTTATTGTAACCGACGCCGATGAACCGTCACCTGGCATTGCCCCGCCCCGGTGCACAGGCATCAATTTGCAGAGACCAGGAAGCCTTTTAACTCTGACATGGGATATGCCAGGGCGGTTGTTCCAACTGGAATGGTCAACAAACTGTTTCGGACCATGGACGCCGCTTTCTCCAGTCATAACAGGATTGGAGAACGGCGCGCTCACGCTCCCAGCCAATGCGCCACGCGGATTTTACCGGCTAAAACAGTGGTAAGCTCGCCTTGCTGCCACAGCTTTCAAAGTTCATCTTTTGAGTCACAAACCGGCAGCTTTAAAAGCGCGCTCTATGCGCCCCCAGATGTCATCGGGTTCCTCTAATCCTATGGAAAGCCTGATTAGGAAACGCGAGACACCACAACTTTCGGCCCACTCAAGCTCGGTATAGTGGGCAAGCAGTGTAAAAGGACAAGCCAGCGTAAAGACAGTGCCGAGACTCGGGCCTTTGCAAACTTCCAGGGCATCGAATATCCGCTCGGACACCTCCTCTGCTGCTTTCGGCAGGAATGTAATCAGGGAGCTGTAACCGCCGGCCGGTCGTCGAACCGCTTCATAAGCCTCGTTGAATTCCCATTTTGGATACCACACGCGCTCAATTGCCGGATGGGCACGCAACCGGTTTGCAATATAAAGGCCGCTTGCATTATGGCGTTGCATACGCTCAGGAAAAGTCCGCGCCTGCATCGCCACCACAGCAGCGTCTTCGCCCCAGTACAGTTCTTCATGCCGGGAGCGAACGATCCCTTTGAGTTCATGATGTAATGGGGAACGCGGATTGCAAATGAGCGCGCCTCCCATCGCATCACCGGTTCCAACAATGTATTTTGTCAGGCTGGTTGCTATTAAATCCGCGTATGGGCCAAAATCCACATTTATAGGCGTGGCCACCACATCATCTGCTACCAGCGGCACACCGGCTGCTCGCAGCTTCGGTGAAATACGCCGCAAATCCACTGACCCAAGCAATGGATTGCCCGGCACTTCGGCAAAACAGGCCGCCAGTCCGCCCATTCGCAGCAAACGGTCCAGTTCAGTTTCCACATGCAGTAAATCCGGCAACAGCAGTCCCCCGTGCCCAAGCAATTGCTGGATTTTCAGCGTATCCACATAAGGAAATCCCAACTGTGCTGTAGGTCTGCCGGGTGTGCGGATTTGCACTGCCTCAAGCGCCGCAAAATGGGCCGCCATGCCGGTTGGCGCCAAAAATACGTCGTCTTCTGCGCAGTCGTAAAGGTTGGCCAGTTGCCTGCGCAAATCACGCCTGACTCCGCTCGCGTCCGCCATGTCACCACGTCCTTGCAACAAAGCGCTTGCTTGCCGGCTGGAAATGATTAGGCCGGTATGCTGCCAAAAGGCTTTCAAGGCGCGCTCACCTTCCGCTTGCGTTGCCACTACCCAATAAGCATCCGTTGGAATAATTTCTGCCGGCACATCAGATTGACGGCACACAAATGCAGCGGCTTTTTCGGCCACACGGGCCGAGGGAAACGGCAACGCCCACTGGCCACGACCTGCCCGGCTGGCAAGTTCCCGCACAAGAGGATGAATGACAAATCTGGGATAGCCGGTCCGGATTCGGTTCATCACTTCGTTTTTTTTCTCTTCATACCCAACGACATCGCGCCATCTTGGCAGCGCCATTGAAACGGCGTGCTCAGAATCGGGTATCGGCACTCCAAGCTCTTCGGCACGCCAGACGGGATTTTGCAACAGATCGCGCGTACTCATGATACTACCGTTTGCATTGCCCGGGCAATGTCACGCCGGAGGTCTTCAACATCTTCTATCCCAACTGAAAAACGCAACAGACCGTCACTTATGCCCACCTGCCTGCGTACTTCCGGTGGCACAGAGGCATGCGTCATCGTCGCGGGATGGCAGACCAGGCTTTCAACTCCCCCAAGGCTTTCGGCCAATGTAAACAGCCGCAGCCTCTTGCAAAATGCCAGCGCCATCTCACTGGAACAATCAAGCTCAACAGTGAACAGGCCGCTGCCGGCTTTCATTTGCCGACGCGCAAGCTCGTATTGCGGATGGCTTGGCAGAAATGGATAACGAACACTCTTTACTCCCTTGCACGTTTCCAGCCACCGGGCCAGTTCCAATGCGTTGGCGCAATGCCTTTCCATTCGCAACGCAAGCGTGCGCAACCCCCTTGTTGTCAGCCACGCATCGAATGGCGATGGCTGCAGGCCGAGGGCCTTTTGGGCAAATACCATTCGCTCATGCCATTCAGCATCGTTTGTGGCCACCACCCCTGCCAGACAATCGCTGTGCCCGTTGATGTATTTGGTGGTTGAACTCAGGGAAATCGTCGCGCCAAGTTCCAACGGTCGTTGCAGGTATGGCGATGCAAATGTGTTATCCACAACCACAACCGCGCCAACCTCCCTTCCAACCGCACTCAAAGCAGCTATGTCCAGAACTTTTAACAACGGGTTGGTTGGGCTTTCCAACCATAAGACAGTTGGCCGCCATCTCCGGATTTCTTCCGTATTCTCAGGCCTGCTTAAATCCACGTAACGCAAATCAACGCCAAATTTTCGGAAGACCTTCTCAAACAACCGGTACGTGCAGCCGTAAAGGTTTTCCTCGGCCAAAATGCGCGCGCCGCTTTCCAGACTGCTTGCAACCGCTGTCATTGCGGAAACGCCGCTTGCAAAACACGTGGCAAAGCGCGCTCCCTCAAGCGATGCAAGGCTCCTTTCCAATAGTCGAAAGTTGGGATTGCCGGAGCGCGTGTAATCAAATCCGTCGGGATTCCCTGAGGCGAAAGTCGCCGTCATGTACACCGGCGGCATGACCGCTCCGGTTGTCCCTTCAAATCCCCGGCCTTCGTGGACGGCGCGTGTTGTAAATCCATCTCTGGAATCCGCGCTCATGATGGGCTTTCGGCCATGAGATTCGAGACATCGTCACTCTCGACGTTGACATCGGCGAACAGCCACGAGGAGAGGTAGCGCTCGGCGCACGATGGCACAATTGTGACAATCATTTTGCCCTCATTTTCCGGCCTCTTCGCAACCTGCAACGCCGCCCAAATTGCAGCCCCACTGGAAATTCCAACAGGAATGCCCTCATTTTGGCAAACTTCCTTTGAAATTGGCCCTGAGTCCTCCTCCTTGACCGTAATAATCTCGTCCACCACTTTCATGTTGAGTACTGCTGGAACAAACCCGGCTCCAATTCCCTGCAACTTGTGCGGCCCCGGTTGCCCGCCTGACAACACCGGCGAGCGCGCAGGCTCAACCGCAACGGCCCGGAACGAAGGCTTGCGCGCCTTGATGACTTCAGACACCCCTGTTATCGTCCCGCCAGTGCCAATGCCGGCAACCAAAATGTCAACTTTTCCATCAGTATCACGCCAAATTTCCTCGGCGGTGGTCTTCCTGTGAATTTCAGGGTTTGCAGGATTCGCAAACTGTTGAGGAATGATGCTGTTAGGTATTTTTGCATGCAGTTCCTCCGCCTTTGCAATTGCCCCTTTCATACCTTTGGCGCCCTCAGTCAAGACCAGCTTGGCTCCAAGCACTTTCAGCAGCTTGCGCCGCTCCAATGACATCGTCTCAGGCATCGTAAGAATTAACTGCAACCCACGTGCCGCAGCCACAAATGCCAGCGCTATGCCTGTATTGCCGCTGGTCGGCTCAATGAGCACCGTTCCGGGCTTGATCTTCCCTTCCTTAATCCCAGCTTCAATCATCGCCAGACCAATCCGGTCTTTAACGCTTGAAAGCGGATTAAAGAACTCCAGCTTCAGCAGTATCTCGGCTTTTGCGCCATATTTTTTTGCCGTTCGGTTTAATCGCACCAAAGGGGTGTTCCCTATGGTCTCCGTAATGTCGTTGTAAATTCGTGCCATACGCGCTGAAAATAGTGTCAATTAGAAGTAAGTCAATTATTTTTCTAATGTATGGACAACATGCTTTCGCCCAGTCACTTGCAAATTCGGCGAGAATCTGGAGACGTCATAAATTCATCCCGCAGAATCACCCAAATTCAACACCGCCAAAGCCAAAGCGAAAAGTATGGTATTGCCAATCCTGTCACAAATAAATTAGTCTTGCGCCAATGAAACACTCACACGTCAAATTAAGTCGTCGAAGTTTTTTGCGTTGTGCGTCTGGATTGGCAGCATCGGTTTCAATCGTTCCCGGCGCAGTTTTGGGCCTCAATGGCGCGCCATCGCCAAACAATAAACTTAACGTGGCATGCATCGGCGTCGGTGGGCGTGGCGCCGCCAGCGTTGGCGGAGTTGGCGGCGAAAATATCGTGGCATTATGCGACGTTGACAGACGCCGGGCAAATGATGCCAAAGCCAAACATCCCAATGCCAAATTTTATCAGGACTTCAGGCGCATGTTTGACGAAATGGAAAAACAGATTGACGCAGTTACAGTGGCAACACCCGATCACACCCACGCTGTCGCAGCCATGGCAGCCATAAAGCGCAACAAACATGTGTACTCAGAAAAGCCGCTGGCCCACTGCCTGCATGAGACACATGCATTGGTTACCGAGGCGCGGCAGCGCCGGATTGCAACACAACTTGGAAACCAGGGACATTCTTCCGATTCCATCCGTCGTTTTTGCGAAATGATTTGGAGTGGCGCAATTGGAAAAGTGCAGGAAGTACACGCCTTCTGCGGCAGTCAGTACAGCAAAGTCCGCGAATTGGACTCCGTCCGCCAGCCAATGCAAGTCCCCGAAGGACTGGATTGGGACCTTTGGATCGGCCCAGCTCAATTCCGCCCCTACCACAGTGCATATCATCCCGGCAAGTGGCGCGGTTGGCTTGCTTTTGGAACGGGTGTAATAGGCGATTGGGTCTGCCATGTTGTGGACCCGGTGTTTTGGGCGCTTGATTTGGGAGCGCCGATTTCGATTCAAGCACAGGTTTTCGACTACGACCCCAAACTCCATGCCGAGACATGCCCGCCCGGGACAATTATCACCTACCAATTTCCACCCAAGGGCGAGCGACCGCCGGTTAAATTAGTCTGGTACGACGGCACGCAGAGGCCGCCTCCGCCACCTGAGTTGCAGGGCGAAAAGTTGCCTTCAATTGGCGCCATCGTTGTGGGTGAACAGGGGAAAATTCTCTACGGCTCCCATGGCGCCGGCAGTTGCCGCCTGATACCGGACGAAAAAATGGTCAAGTACCGCCAGACTGAGAAGCCTCCGCGCATCGAAAAATCTCCTGGACACTTCCAAGAATGGCTCCGTGCGTGCAAGGGCGGGAAACCTGCAGGTTCCAACTTTGATTATGGCGGCCCCCTGACTGATATTGCGCTGCTTGGAATCATCGCATTCAGATTCCCCGGTCAAAAGCTGGAATGGGATGGTTCAAACAGGCAGTTCACAAATTTTGCCGAGGCCAACAAGTACATTAAAACCGATTACCGCAAAGGCTGGACGCTGTAAGGAAGCATCGGAAAAAGCGGCCATAATGCAGAGTGAAAGCCGTGAAAACCACAATGCTGTCTAATTCGGGCCTGTTGGGCAGTTGCACTTCCGCTTTGTGCGCCGGATTGTTGTGTACAACATGGCTGCATGGCGTGCTTGCTGCGCCTAATTTAACCATTCAGTACAGCAACCATTGGCTCTACATCCAGGGGCCGCATCTGCCCGGAGAAATCCAGATAAACTACTTGGAAGCCTATTGTCGCGCCGGCTCAACAAAAGCTGACTGGGCCAAACAAACAGTAATACCACATACCACTGAACTGATCTCAGTAAGCCGGAATGGAAAAAACATCCGGCTCAGGGACACCCTTGCAGATGGATTGGTGGTCGAACATGACATTACAGCAAAGCGGGACGAGGTTGACTTCCGGTTGGTTGCGCGTAATCCAACTTCTGCGCGCTCCGAAGCCCATTGGGCGCAGCCTTGCGTTCGCCTCAGCAAATTCTTCGGCATGGATGAAAAAAGTGCGTTTAACGCAACAGATTACCTGACCAATTGTTTCATTTTTCTCGACGGAAAGCTCACGCGGCTTCCCACAACTCCATGGGCAACTGAAGCCAAATATGTGCCGGGACAGGTCTGGCGGCCTGCGTCAGTGCCTGAGACAGATGTTAACCCACGCCCATTAAGCCCATTGATTCCGAGCAATGGTCTCATCGGCGCATTCAGCCCCGATGGCAAGCTCATCTTCGCAACCGCCTGGGAACCCTATCAGGAGTTGTTTCAAGGCGTCATCCGCTGCCTTCATTCCGACTTCCGGCTTGGCGGCATCGGTCCGGGTGAGACCAGAAAAATCCGCGGTAAAATTTACCTGATGCCAGCCGATATACCGGCCTTGCTGAAACGTTATGCGCGCGATTTTCCAGAGCACATTCGCCCCTCATCAAAAAAATAAAGTTCTGCAAATCCGTTGCAAAAATCACGCCTGTTTTGGGCAACTTGATCAACCAACCCTGGAATTTTTACTCATGCCCATGAAAATCAACTTCATGGGAGGCGATATAATGCCACGTTGTCAAACCAGCATACGTCTTTATCAGTCAACTGTCCGTTAACATTCAACAAAATCAACAAACGCCCCACGCCTTGCGGTACCGTGACCACGCCAAACGCAGTTCTCCATTGTCCCGGACCGTTTTTGAAGACAAATGTTTGGTCCTCATGCCATTTCGTCCACTTGCCCTCCGGCGTTTGCCAGCGAATCATCAAATTTGGCGCAGAGGAGCCTTGTGCAAGACACTCTGCCTGCACTGCATAGCGTTGTCCCGGTTCCACAGGATGACTTTGCAAAAAGCATCCCCATTTTACACGCACAGCCTTTGCGGCGCCGCCACCAATTGTCGAGTCCCATCCAAATGTGCCGGTTGGATTTTTCTCATCCTGCCATGCAGTGTAGCCCGGTGGTAATTTCGCCTTGTCAACAGGGCCTTCGCTGAACTGGGGATTGACCGCCAAATTAGTCAACCGGTTGAGCTGCCGCAGTTCTTCAAGCTCCGCGCGTGCAGCGCCAATCGGGTCACGTACCCATCTTATGGCGCGAGTAATTCCCGGCATGGCTTCCTCCCACAAACGGCCCTTGCCAACCGTTTTTGGCAGATTCAACGGCGCTCCCCACCAGCGGGATTGCTCACCGTAAATCCAAACATATTCGTCAGCAGCAGCCAGTGCATAACCCAAATTCCGCTCCAATCGCTTCAGCCTCGATCCATCCAATGGCGGAAAGTAATACCGGTTGCCTTCTTCGTTTAGAAACATATCAAGGTAAAATCCAAACCCTGCCTGCACTTGCTGCCTGTACTTGGCCCTGTTTTCAGGAGCAATCAAACGCGCCGCCGCACCGCTCCACGAGCGCATCTGATTTGCTGCGTCTAGATATGCCTCGGCGTTGTCCATGTAGTATCCATTTTCACATCCATCCACCAGAACAATGGATGGCGGCGCTGCATCCAGCATCCCGTTTATAAATGCCGGCAACAAACCGTACTCGCTTCCAGCCAGAATTGCCTCCGGCTCGTCATTCTGGCCGGCTTTGATATTTATGCTGTCAAGCCAAAGGGCGAGAATGACTGCATCCGGAAACTCCCTGGCTATCGCGCCCATCAACTGTGCGCCGCGTTTGCGGGCAAGCGATGCCGTTTCCGAAAACGTTTTTCCCTTTGCCGGATTGTACCGAAATTGTTTCTCTCCATACGATTCCCAATCCGGGGCAAGCCCGCGTCCTCCGCCCTGTTTCACCGCCCATGCGCAAAATCCAGCTTTTTCCGACAGGGCAGCCCAGCCGGCATCATCAGCCCAATCCAATGATCCGGGGGTTGCATTAAAACGCGCAAAATTATGGACCATCCGCTTGAAGCCGCACGCTTTCAGGTCTTCGATTGCAGGCTTGAGCCATTCACGTTTCCACGCCTCTGCATTCCAACAGTTCTGCGTTGAGCGAACCTTTTGGTCGTCGCCCTTTACCTTGATTTGAAACATTACTCCATCAAACGGCGTGTTTTTCTCCATTTCACTCCAGTTGGTCCGCAAGAATGCCGTGTCGGGAATGTCCCATCCGAGTTCGATGAACTTTTTTGCCGGCAAAGAATCCGGTTGTGGCGATTCAGTTGCGCAAAAGCCGGAAAACACGGCCAGCGCCAGAGCAAATTGCGATTTAATCATGTTCATACGATAGTAAACAGCGAGACAAAGAACAATTCCAAAGACGCTCAAATCCAGGTCGTTTGGCCTGCTGTTTCGGTTAGCTACGTCATTTGAGAAAATCAAATTTGATCGAAACACAACATAGACTTGTTTCCCCGGACAAATTTGTTAGACTGCAGCGCACGTATGCCAATTGACGACATTTTACTCGATACTGAGGACAAAATGATCAAGACCACCGAAGTGGTGCAACGTGAATTCAACGGTGTTCGCACCAGCAAGGCGTCCCCTGCCCTCGTGGAGAATATAATGGTGGAAGCCTACGGCACGCAGATGCGGCTCAGGGAACTTGCAGGCATCACCACGCCAGAACCGCGCATGATTCTCATTCAGCCGTGGGATGCATCTACTGTCCAGGCAATTGAAAAGGCCATCCTGAAGTCAAACATTGGGCTGACACCAAACACTCAGGGCAAATTCATTCGCCTGATCTTGCCGGAATTAAGCGAGGAACGCCGGCGCGAGTTGGTCAAAGTGGTGCATAAAATGGCCGAGGATGGCCGCGTGGCGATTCGCCATGTGCGCCGTGATGCACTTGAGGAACTGGAAAAAGAAAAGAAAAAAGGCGGCGTAAGCGAAGAAGACATCGAACACGCCAAGAAAGAGGTTCAAAAACTGACCGATCAATACATCGAACAGATCGATAAGCTGGCTGCCACCAAAGAGAAGGAAATCATGACCGTCTAGCCGGAAGCGGCAAACACGGTTTACTCAAAAACCACAAACTTTTCGCCCGGCCTGGCATAACCGAGTTTTTCACGGGCCAGTCGCTCCACGGTTTTGGGGTCAGTGCTTATGGCGATGATACTGCTTTTGAACTGGCGCTCCTTCGCCTGCTCCTGCTGGATTTGTTGGTCCAGAGTGTACACAACCTCGCGCATGCGGTTATTCTGCTCCAGCAACGGCCAGTAGGTTGCAACCACTACGGCTGCCGCTGCCAGAAATACCAAGATAACCAGCAAACGGGTTAATTTCCCCAAGATTCCGTAATCCACCTTCATGGCGTCACTGAACTTTTACCGCATTTCTTCCATGGTGTGAAGAAAAAAATTAATTTTTCTTCCGGCGCTTAATGCTTGCAAAACCGGTGGAATGTTTTTAAATTGAGCCTTGCCGGGTCGGAACGTAGCTCAGCCTGGTAGAGCACTTGGTTTGGGACCAAGGAGTCGCAGGTTCGAATCCTGTCGTTCCGACCACTTTTTTTCCCACCGAAAATCGGGCGCCACTCCGGCTCCGCAGTTACTTCAATTTGTTCAGGGCAACTGCAAGCCTTGAGCGCTTCCGGCTGGCAGTGGCGCGATGGATCACACCGGTCTTTGCAGCCTTGTCCAGCGCGGAGCACAAGGTCCGGAAAACAGCAGCAGCCTCCTCTTTCTTTCCGGCTTTTACCTCGTCCCTGAAACGCCGGTTCAAAGATTTCAAACGCGATTTTATCGCGCGATTGTGAAGGCGTTTGCGTTCATTTGCGCGCATCCGGCGCGCCGCAGACTTCGTTATCGGCATATTCTTTCCTGTCCTTTCAATTTAAAGGCCCGTAAGCTACCCAATCAAAGCGGCCATTGTCAACGAGTTGTTTTTGCAAATTCAGTCTGGATTCACCATTTTCCCAGGCAAAGCACGCCGGGCGGTTTTCAACACAATTTTACTGGCTGGCCTGTCGCGTTACGATCGGAACATATCCAACCTCAAGGCCCTTTGGCGGAGTGACCAAAAGTCCCGGATCCAATTTCACCAATTTGCCGCGGCTTGGGGGTGGCATGTAGTATTTGTCAATTGTCCAAGTGGCATGGATTTTTTCGACGAACGCCTGCAATTTGGCCTTCTTTTCCTCGCTCCAATTGTATTGCTGGAACGAAGGCTGGTCTATGAACCGGTACCAGTAATAGGTCACCACCGAGCCATCCAAAAGCTTTGTAGTAAATGGTCCAAGCTTCGGACCCGGCTTGACCCAAGCGCCAGCCGAAGGCGAAGTATATGGTGGACCGGGTTTCGCCAGTTTGAACTCCGCCCCGGCAAGCTTGGTTTCAGCCGGCACTTCTTCCGGTGCTACAACTACCCGCTCATCACCAATTTGTTTGAAATACTGCGGAAAAAGTCCCTGCGCGCCGCCGTAGTTGGTAAACCATTGCAACCCCCAAACATTGCCCTCGAATATTCGGGTGTCGAAAACCCGTTCAACCCCTGCCATTTTTTTGCCAGCCTGGTCATAACGAGTGGTGCGTGTAGTCAACTTCGGTTTCCAAGAGTGCTTTTCGTCAATCTTTCCGGAACATGCCGGCCCGCCATCGCGCCATGCTTTGAATGCATCATACAGGGCTGCTTTGGAATAGTAGGTTACATCCTGGACCAAAATCGCCCGGCCTTTCTCATCCACGGGGAATTGCAACTTGGGAATTTTTGAATAGACATTGCCCCGCGAATCCACGCTTTCAAAGCGCGGAACGGTGTTAATCTCCATGGCGCCGCCGCCCATAATGCCAGGTCGCGCATCCAGGCCGCGCCCGTAAAGGAAGGGATAATTGAATAACTTCCCAATCTTGCTCCACGTCTCCGGAATGTAATAGGCAATCGGGCCTTTGAAATTGTCCGCGCTGAGGAAACAAGTCCAACTCTGGTCACCAGTTGGCGGATCGTCGTTTGTTGGATCAGTAAATGGTAACGCCATCCAGGTATAGCCAAGAAATTCGCCGTTGGGATTTCCGGCAAACGGCAGTGCATCAGGTGGGATCAGCAGCCGGTTGCTTAATTGGGCTATCCCCAGCCGGTTGTCAGGCAGCGCCTCGTTGCTATAGAAAAATGACCAGCCCGGAGAGCCAATTTCGTAGTCATAACATTGTGGCGTGCCATTAAGGCTGAACTTGGGCGGGCCATAACGAAAATGGTTCCCAGCCCAGTATCCAACACCGCCTTCCAACGTCTGGAAAACACTGCTCCATGTCGGCCCGCGTGCCTTCCATGTGCGCGCAAGCGTTCCTTCCGGCGCAAGCGGTTTGTCTTTATTATCCGAGTTATCCGGCATAACCCATGAACTTGGAAGGCCAATTTGAAAATTGGCAAGCGGTCGGTCAATCAACGGCCAGACTGCAACATAAAACCCCATGCCGGCGGTAAAGCCTCCCTGTGCAGGCGGCTTGTCATGGCTGAATCCGATGTATCCATGCAGCCCCTGCGAAAGTGATTTCGGTTGACTCGCAGCAGCCGGCTTATCCTGTCCCAAGCCACTCCAGGTCATTATTGTCGCAACCGCCAGAAACAATGATTCGGCTCTCATATAACAATTCTTCTTCCAGTTTAAACTATTTCTTCCCTGGCATGGTCCCAGCGCACCAGCCGGCGTTCCTGAGCTGAAACGAGTGACATTAGATATGTTGCCGTTTCAATGAAGGCTTCGTCTGTGGAGCACTTCGGTGTGCCGCGGGTTCGAATGCAGTTCACCCAATCCACCATGTGATTCGGCTGGGTTGGCGTTTTGCCGCGGATGTAGCCTTCAGGCAAATCCGTCCGCTTGTTGTGTCGGGCGCGCTGGATTTCAAATGTGGTCACGTCATGGGCTATTGCGTCAAAACGCAAAGTTGCATCGCGCCCGCAAATTTCAACTGGCTGGCTGGCAGTAGTTACCATGCTGCCAGTGAATGTCACTGTGCGGCGCAACTTCTCAAACTGGTACGTTGCGACCCATGTATCCGGAACTTCACGATCATCATGCAGCAAGGCGTTCAGCCCCGCACAATAACAGTTGTCCGGTATCCCGTGGCCCAGCAGATATTGGACAAAGTCCATCTCATGCGAGAGCAAATCCCCCGCGTAACCTGTCCCGTAGGCGTAATAACAGCGCCAATGCCAAAAATGGCGTTCATTGAATGGAATTTTGGGCGCCGGTCCAAGCCACATGTCCCAATTAACCTCTTTTTCAACCTGCGCCGGGTCAGGTCTGTCCCATTTTTCATAATAACCGTACCAGCGCCAGTTGGGATGCGCAGGGTCCGATGATTTGAAACGGCCTGTCCGGACGAGGGTTATCGGCCCAAGAATGCCCTGTGCAAGCAATTCTTTTGCCTGTAATGCGCAAGTAGCCTGACGTGCCTGATGCCCAAGCTGGAAAACTACCCCGCTTTTCTTCAAGGCCTCACGCATTATCTTGGCCTCCGCCAGTGTCCGGGCAAATCCTTTTTCGCAGTAGATATCCTTGCCGGCTTTTGCTGCGTCCACAACCATCTGACAGTGCCAGTGGTCAGGCGTCGCTATAACAACCGCATCCACATTTTTATCCGCGAGCAATTCACGATAATCCACATAGACTTTTGCGTCCGGGTTGCCGCAACGTTCCAGACCCTTTTGCCGATGCGGCCCGTACACGTCGCAAATAGCTGTCACTTTGACGTTGGGAGCGTGAACCACCGCATCAAGCAGATCGCCCCCACGCGTCCCAATACCAATACAGCCCACGCCTATCGTTTTGCCAGGAGCCTGTGCCGGCAGAATTGCCGGAGCAAAAGCCGGCACGGCAACGAGAGCTGCCGCCCCATGGCCTGAACTTTTCAAAAACTGACGCCGATTGATTAACATGTTTTTATTCATATTTGTTCGGTTTAAATTCCAAGTACCTGACTGCAACGCCACGTTGAAAAGGAGCCGAGATTCTAATTTTTTGAATTCCGCGCTCCAACGAAATTTCCACTGGCTCAGTCATCCCCCATAATCCGGTGGTGTTTGGCAATTTGATAGTTTGCGGCTTGTTTGGTCCAAGATCAATGTTTAGAACCTGGTCATCGTTCGGAGTGGCAATCTTAATCCCCAATAGGTAAGTCCCCGGCGCCTCCACATCAATGGTATATTCAATCCAACTGTTTTGGTTGTTTTTCTCAAAATTGACCTGCTTGCCTCCAGTGAAACAGTTCAAAACGCGAACTCCCGACAGGCCGGAAAAATCCGCCGCCTCGATTCGCGTCACCCTTTTTCCAACTTTAATCGGTGATTTTGCCCCGGGCGGTTGTGCGCGCAAATCATGCTTTTCCGCAACTGCATCTTTCTCAGCCTCCTCCGCCTTGGCCGATGCGGTTATGTCAGTCTTGATTGGAGGCACCGACTTTTGAATTTTGTGAGCAATGGCCATGATAGCCTCCGACTGCTCAGCAGTCCCCAATGCCGACGCTAGCCATCGCAAATGTTCAACTTTTGAAAAATCGGACGCACGCGCCCTTTCCTCAACGCCCGCCAGAAAATCCGGCCCAGAAAGACCTTCCAGCCGCGACACCTGCCACCCGCGGCCATAGGCAATTTTCCAGGCGCTTCCGGGCTGCGGTTGCAGTAAAGGATTGGCAGCTTTGTATGCCACACATGCATGCCCCGGCTGCCCTACTCCGATTGCCGGGATTCCAAACGCCTGACAAACCATTACCGCCCAGGATGATCGCGGGCCGCACTTTCCACCACCACTTATGACAGACTTGTAATCGGTGTACGGATGTGGTGAGTTGCCATATTTTACTTCGCTCGTTGAGTTAACCACCTGCTCATTGATTCTCAAATCAGGACGCCAGGTGTTTATCAACTCTCTTGCCCATGTCAGATCGCTTTCCGACGCGCAAGAAGAGACCACAAACTGCAACTCCCATGCGCTGAGTTTTGCGAAACTCGGAAACAACTCCCCATTTTTATGAGCTTTCTTGAAATACAGATACCGGGTCACCGGGTCACTTGGTGTTTGCTGCATACCCGCCCCCCGATTGCCAGTTCCGGGAGGCCGTAATGCCGTGGCAATCGCAAGCCGCAAATACAAACCATCCTTTGCCTCTGCATCCGCTTCGATGATCCGGCGCAGTATATCAAGTGAATTAGTCGAAAGTTTGTATTTGTTTTGCTCACGCGCCTGCAATCCAAGCGGAGTGGCTGTTTCCAAATACAAATCCATGACCCGTGAATCATTCAGAAACCAGGCCAAAAATGTTCGGTGTGCTTGAGATGTCCTGGCAAAGTTCCCCATTTCAGAGGGGCCGAGTTTGAAAAGAAGCTGCCACTGGTCCAGCGCTTTAACAAAATTCACATCCCCAAGCAATTCCGTCAGGAAATTCTCCGTAATGCGCCGCGAGTCAGCAGGCACACGCTGGCGCAGCACGGTTGTCAGATTGGAAAAATATCCGGAAAACTCGCACCTTTCAATGGCCTCTGCCAGCGGCTCGCCGAGCACATTAAACTGCAGCAATATAAGGCAAATTGAAATTATTTGCGCTGACTTTTTCACTCTTCTTTCTTCATTTTTTTCCAACTATTCTATCACCCCTGGCACAAAACGCAATCCCTTCGCTGTTTCCGCGTCATGCCGCTCTTGCGAGGTTCCCAACATTTTTCCATCTGCAGCTTTCGACAAAACCGCCGGCTATTTTTGGACTACCAGCGGCTTTTCCCGCGCACCAATTGCCTGCACAATCGGCCAGGTGGCTCGCAACGGACTTTGATACGGACCGATTTTATCAACTGGAATCGGCTGAAAACCAACCCGGAATGCTGGAGAGCCTTGCCGCAACCGATAATCATCCCTGTCCGCATCCACAAACAGCGGGTCAGCTACGATCGAATTCCGGTCGAATCCAAGCGCCTGCAAGCTCGCCCACTCGTCCAACCCCTCAACTTCTTTCAGCGATAAATCATCCACGTACAATTCGCCCGTTGCTTCGTGAAAGTCCACCCGCACTTCAACATTTGTCATCTGTTTGTGATAACCCGACTCTCCCGGCGCAGGAAGTTTGAATACCAACTGAAATTCCCTCCAAGCCGTGTCCACCGCAACTGAAGTATCTTTCGCCCAGTAATAAACATTTGGGATATGAGACTGCCCGGCCAGTCTGGCCTTCGCACCGGCTTTGCTTGACTTTAATTTGGCTGTAAGCCGGTAATATTGTCCCGCTTTTCCAGGCACCCGCGCACCACCCAGCGAAGGATATTGTTCATTTCCTTTCGCGTCCTTTGCCATTGCACCGGTAACGCAAAGAGACTGTTTTCCAGAAGCGCTGTTTCCGGAAACAACTACCGCGTTGGCGCCAGCAGGCCGTGACTGCCACCACCATCCTTTTGAAAGGCTGCCAGGGGTGCTTTCCTCAAAACCGGAGTTTGGGAGTAAATTGGATGTAATATCCCGCCCGGCCTGAAATTGTCCGGTTTTAAGCGGCAATCCGTAATGCCATACAAGATTGGAATCCGACTTGTTGGCTTTAAAACTGAAGTTTCGGAATTGAAACAGGCCGGCATTTGTCCCCCGGTAGCAAATTATATTCCGGGCAAAGACGTTATTTGCCATTATGGTGCCGTCTGGCAAAACGGCGTTGGTTGGATGAATTTCCATGTGGCGCATGGCCCGCCACGCCGGCTGGTCTGCAACAGATTCATAGCCTTTGATCATTGTTGCAAGATGGTTGCTCCAGTACCTGTGCTTTGGCGTCCATCCATTGCACTCAATTTGCTGCCGGCCATTGTCCACGATGATATTGTTGATAATGTGGTTATCACGCCCGTTGTGCAAATGCACGCCGGCGCGTGAGCACCGTACAATTATGTTCCCGATTACATCCAAACCACCGGCGTTATCATCCAGATACACTCCCCACGCAAAAAACGGCGAAACCCATTTCCCGTTTTCCTGCCCATAACCAAGTATGTCATGGAAATAATTGTAACGGATGACTGTCCCGCGCGATGTAATCCAATCCCGCCCGCCAGTGTAAACCGCCCCTGTATCCTCGGTTTCCAAATTCACATGGCGTATCTCGTTAAACTCGATGGTATGCAGGTTGCCGCCAAACATGATGCCCATACGCGGGCCGTCATGAATAAGGTTATGAGCAACCCGCTGGCCCACGCCATCCAGGCTCACGCCAACGCCCTGTTTGTAAAAAACGCCGAAATGATGAATGTAATTGTTTTCAGCATAATTGCGCGCAGGAGCAAGGGTCTTGCGGTCGCCCCCTCCAAGTGTAACTCCGTGGCTTCCTGTTTCATAAATATCATTTCCAACCACCCCGTTGTCCCGGCCACCGTTTACAGTAACACCAGCCCCGCTGTAATCCCCCACATTCCTGATTATGTTGCCTGCAATAAGGCAATTTGTGGTGTTTTTCAGCACAATTGCACTCCCTTCGGAACATTCAAATACAAACCCCTGAAAAGTCACATGCGCCACCCCCGCTCCAAGCTCCAAAATTGTCCGCGTTGTCGGCGCGCACACAACCCTGCCGGCAATCGGTTTTGGCGGCCAAAAATACAGTGTCCAAGTTGACGTGTCCAAATACCACTCACCGGGGCTGTCAAGCTCTTCAAAAAGATTCCGAAAATAATAACGATCACCCGGCCGAATAGGATATGACGCATCGCCTGCCAGCGTAACAGTGCGTGTAGCCCGGTCAATTGATGCAATGCGCAATATGTTGTTCCACCAATTGTAACGCGCAAAAACAAAAACCTCACCTTGTTCAGGGTGTGCCCATTGGCGGGCATCCTGTTGGCGATATTGGAATTGGCGCCGCGATTCACCAGGCACGTCTTGATACATCGGAACTGGTTTCCCGTCCGCATAGGCAAAGCCACCGCCATAAGGATTCTCAGGATCAAAATTTGGATACCGGGCCAGATGTTGCCGTTGTCCGTCAAAAATTAACTGGCGGAATGCAACGCCACGATACCCCTGCCGCCCGACATCAGCCTGTAAAATGCTTCCTTTCCAAACGGTGAAGTTCGTAATAACGCGACCGCCCAACAGCACCGGACGCTCTTGACCGTATCCGCGGTAAGTTACCGGCGCCGACTCACTACCTGAATCCTCAGGACCCAATTTGAAGGTATTGGTCAGGAAATACCAACCAGCCCGAACATGAACCGTTACAGGCCCTTTGACGACGTTGGAACCACGGCCCTTTCTGATTTCATCCCGCGCATGCTCCAACGTAGCCCAAGGCCCGTCAGTCCTGCCCGGGTTTGGCGCCGGCAAACGCCCGCTCCAGGCGTCATTTCCCTGGGTCGAAACGTAAAAATCACTTCCCATTACTCGCACGCCAATTCCAAATGCCAGCAAAAGCCATACCATTCCCATGCGCATGTTCCAGACTTGGCCAGCCGTTTTAGCAAATGTCCAGTCAAAAGAGCCTTTACACCAAATTTTGGAAACTGGAATTGACGAAAAGCCGCCACTGGATGAATTTACCGTGTGTTGGTGCACAGATTGGTTCAAAAAGGAAGATTATGAAAATAGCATGTCTCATTACACTGCTTTTATCAGCCTTTGCGGCAATTAGTGCTGAGCAAAAGAAGTTTCCCGCGCATTGGGGAAATCCGCCTGCCGTGCAAACCAAGGATTTGCGCCCGCTTCCCGGAGGTTATGGCTACGGAAGTTCAACGCTGGCAAAGTGGATTGAGCAGAATCTCGAAAAGGACCGGCAGGCGGCACAAAGCAAAACGAATGCCAACTCAACTGAAAAGCCCAACGATATCCAAAACAAATTCACGCCACAGGAACGTAAAGCCATCGAAGAATACATCGCACAATACCGGAAAAAAGCGGATGGCAAGGCAAACAGTCCAAAGAACCTGCCTCCTGAACTGTCAAATACAATCACGTCCAACGCTGATTTGCCACCGGGGTGGCGGACAAAATTGAATGCCGGCGAAATTTTGCCTGAAAAAGTCATGCAACAGGCCCGGCCACTGCCGGCAGAAATTAAATTGCCATCGCCGCCAAAGGGCACAACAAATGTTGTGCTTGAAGGAAAGGCGCTTCGTATGCTTGAGAAGTCTCGACAAATTTTGGATGTGTTGGAGTTAAACAAGTAAACGTATCCAGCATGTTTGGTGTCTCAAGCGAACTGCAATCCTTATTTGCAACTGCCAAAAACTTATGGGCATCTGACGGCAAGGCTTGGTAAATTTCCCACGGGTTTTGGGAACATGAAATTTATTACGGAAAACTTTTTGTTGTGCAACAAGACAGCCCGGCGGCTTTATCACGAATACGCCGACGAACTGCCAATCATAGACTACCACTGTCATTTGCCGCCGCGCGACATTGCCATGGATCGCCGGTTCAATAATCTGTTTGAAATATGGCTTGAAGGCGACCACTACAAGTGGCGGGCCATGCGCTCAAACGGGGAGCCGGAAAAGTACTGCACCGGTGCAGCCGAGCCTTACGAAAAATTCATGGCCTGGGCGCGAACCGTGCCTCATACACTGCGCAACCCGCTCTACCATTGGACGCATCTTGAGCTGCAACGCTATTTTGGCATAAATAAACTCCTCAATGAACAGACTGCGCCGGAAATTTGGAAAAAGGCCAATACACTTTTGGCCAAACCAGACTTCTCAGTACGCGGCATTTTGAAACGATTCAAAGTTGAAGTAGTCTGCACTACTGATGATCCGGCCGACGATTTGACCTGGCATGAGCAAATTGCGGCCAAACCGTTTGGCTGCCGGGTATTGCCAACATTCCGTCCGGACAAAGCAATGGCAGTCCACCAGCCATCTGTATTCAAACCATGGCTGGAAAAGCTCGGACAGATTGTCAATATTGATATTCGGTCACTGAATGATTTGGAAACTGCATTGCGCAAACGCCATGACTTTTTCCATTCTCTTGGCGGAAGGCTTTCCGACCACGGTTTGGAGAGGTGTTACGATGACTTTTGCACCGAACGCGAGGCAAAGGCGATTTTCTTGAAGGCCATCTCAGGACGCGCCATCGGTCCGGATGAACAAGCGCGCTTTGCGGCTTACATGATGCTGTTTTTTGGGCGGTTGGACGCTGAAAAAGGCTGGACAAAACAACTGCACATCGGCGCCATGCGCAACAACAACACGCGCTGTTTCAAAGCTCTTGGGCCGGATACCGGCTTTGATTCGATAGGCGACTGGCCGCAAGCCTCCGCCCTTGCCCGATTTCTCGACCGGCTCGATCAAGAAGACGCCCTGCCGCGCATCATTCTCTACAACCTCAATCCGGCTGAAAACTACGTGTTTGGAACAATGCTGGGCAATTTTCAGGACGGCAAAATACCGGGTAAAATCCAACTGGGCAGTGGCTGGTGGTTTCTGGATCAAAAGGAAGGCATTGAATGGCAGTTGAACACACTGTCAAATCTTGGCCTGCTTTCACGCTTTGTGGGAATGCTTACCGACTCGCGCAGTTTCATGTCATTCCCGCGCCACGAATATTTCCGGCGGGTATTGTGTAACTTGATTGGACGGGACGTTGAAAATGGGGAGCTGCCGCGTGACGAAAGGCTGTTGAAAAATCTTGTCCAAAACATTTGCTACTACAACGCGCGAAATTATTTTGGATTTTACAATTAGTTTCATGGGCTGCGGCGCCCAACAACAGAAAAAGGGCTGATTTCCCGCTATTTCCTCTGACGTTTGTCAAGCCATACGGCGCCTATTATTATGGCTCCTTTGATGATTTGTTGGTAATAGGATGAAACCTGCATCAGGTCCAGCCCGTTGTTGATTATGCCCATCAACAGCACACCAAGCAGCGTGCCGCCTATGCCGCCGACGCCGCCATTCAGGCTGGTGCCTCCAATTACAACGGCTGCAATGGCATCCAGCTCGTATGCCACGCCGGCGTTGGGCTGGCCTGCTGTCATCCGCGACGCCAACAACAGACCCGCCAGACCAGCCAGTGCGCCGCAAGCCGTGTAAGCAACAATTTTAACGCCACGCACATTTATGCCGGAGGCGAAAGCCGCAAGCTCGTTGCCTCCCACCGCATAAAAGTACCGGCCAAGCCGCGTCCATTTCAGAAACAACCACGCCCCCACGGCCACTGCTGCAAGAATGAGCACGAGGACGGGGATACCCGCGATATTATCCGCCGCCAGGCGGTTGAAGTCGGCGCTCAAATTCGATACCGGCTTGCCCCCGCTGATTACCAGCGCAAGCCCGCGGGCGGCTGTCATCATGCCCAATGTTGCAATAAAGCTTGGCACACGCCCAAAAGTGACAATTGCACCGTTGATGGCTCCGCAGCCCGCTCCGGCAAGCACCCCGGCTGCAATGGCAGCAATCAGCGGATATTCTCCTGGATGCGCAAAACTCGCGGCCACCACACCACTTAGCGCAACCACCGACCCCAAAGACAAATCAACTCCGCCGGTCAGCAAAACCCCGGTTACGCCAATTGCGAGCAACCCGTTTATGGTTATTTGTCGCAACACAATAACCAGGTTTTGCCAGGTGGGAAACGCAGGGCTTGCCACGCACAGAATTCCGCTGATGAGCACCAGCGCCACAGCCAGCCCATACCGCGCCAGCCATTGCCACGCTTTCGTTCGATTTGAGTCCTTTGAAATGTTGCCGCCGTTGGATGGCGTGTTCATTTTGCAACCTCCTTTCCGGGCATCGCCAGCCTGAGTATCTCCTCCGGCGTGGTCTGTGTCGGAATACGCTCCGCCACAATCCGCCCCTGGCGCATCACAAGAAGCCGATGGCATAATGACATCACCTCCGGCATTTCCGAGGATACCAAAAGCACGGCTTTCCCGGATGCAGCCAGCCGCCTGATTAGTTCATGAATCTCGGCTTTGGCGCCAACATCAATTCCGCGAGTTGGTTCATCCAAAATAAGGATATCTGGCTCGGTCAACAGCGCCTTGCCGAACACAACCTTTTGTTGATTGCCGCCGCTCAAGCCAGCCACATTCCGATCCGGATCGGCAGGTTTGACACCCAATGAAACAATGCTTTGCCGAGCTGCTTCGCGCTCCCTCCCGCGACCTATGAAAGGGCCTATGCAAAACTTTGCCAGCGAAGATAAAGTAAGGTTTTGCTCTATGTTCATGGTTTGCACAAGTCCAAGCTGGGCGCGGTCTTCAGTTACCATGGCAAGGCCGCATGCCATCGCCGTCCGTGGCGAATCAATCCTGACAAGGCAACCGCGAATCCATATTTCGCCCCCGTCAGCCGGCTGCAAACCGTAGATGGCACTCGCCAATTCCGTGCGCCCTGCACCCATCAGGCCGGCCAGTCCAACAATTTCCCCGCGCCGGAGAATTAAATTTGCATCATGAAAGGCGCCGCGGCGCCAGAGGCCGCGCACTTCCAAAAGTATCTCGCCTGCATGGGAAATGCCCTGCGCAAAATCCGTGGCAATATTGCGGCCGGTCATTTGGCGGATCAAAGAATCCGGGGTTACTTTGCTCAAAGGTTGTCTGTCCACCAACCGGCCATCGCGCAAAACGGTCACCATATCGGCAATGCGGAAAACTTCATCAAGTTTGTGCGTAATATAAACAACGGCCACACCCTTCGCCTTGAGTTCGCGAATCACACGAAACAGGCTTTCGGCTTCGACTGAAGAAAGCGCTGATGTCGGCTCGTCCATGATGAGGACTCGCGCCTGCATCGAAAGTGCACGCGCAATCTCCACCCCCTGGCGCTGTGCAACTGAAAGGTCATTCCAGCGTGCTGAGGTTGGCAAATCAAAGCCTGCGCGCTGCAACCAATCACGCGCCTCCCTGTGAGCGCTTCGCCAGTCAAAGCGCTGCCGCCATGCACCGTCCGGGTTCCGTCCAAGGGCAAGATTTTCGGCCACGCTCAGCTCTGGAAACGCCATAAGTTCCTGATGGATCATGGCAAGCCCCAAAATATGGGCCTGATGCGGATTTTTGATGCGCACCTTGCGGCCGTCGAAATAAATCTCCCCTGAATCAGGCTGGTGCTCACCCATCAATATTTTCATCAGTGTTGATTTTCCAGCCCCGTTTTCACCCATCAGCGCGTGCACCTCTCCCCGCGCTATGGCAAGCGATACACCGTCAAGAACCTTAACTCCGGAAAAAGACTTGCAAATTCCCCGCGCCTCCAGCAGCCATCCCGTGTCTGATTCGGTCTTCATTGTTCAAGCACACAAACTGATCCAGTCTGCTTTCAACTGCGGGTAATTTGAAGGCCCGTCTCTGAAAGAGAAAATTGAACAAACCTCGCCCTGTTGTTGGCTGGATGCGCCAGCAATGTTTTTTGCAAACGCACGGCGGCATCCTCGTCCTTGGCCAGAAAAAGCAAATAACCGCCGCCTCCCGCCCCAAGCAATTTCACCGCGGCATAATAGTCTTTAACTTTGTCCAAAATGCCCTGTATCTGAGGCGGATTTGTGCCGGAATCAAGCTCCTGATTAAGCCGCCAACTGGCGCGGACTGCCGCCGCCAAATCGTCATAATCACATTTCTGTATGGCATTAAATGCCGCAATCGCGTTCAGCCCTATTTCCCCAACAATCCGCAAATGTGAAGGCGAGTTCAAAAAAATGCCACGGACAATTTCGCGCAGTATGTTTTGAGCAAGGCGGGTTACGCCTGTGTAGTACAGCAAAACGGTTTTGTTCGCGTACTCATGGCTGAACAAATGCGATGGCAGCCAGCGCAATGTCGGCTTCTGCTCCAAGCCCGGCCCTGTCTCGATCAGCTTCACAGCGCGATAAATTGCGCCAGCCTGATCCTGCCAACCGCCACCGCTGGTTAACATCTGTTCCAGCGCCAATGTGCGGGCAAACAAAATGTTGCGGTCCCAATTCAGCCCGCACATGTCGCTTAAGGTAGCCAGAAGGGTCGCCGCAAGAATGCTGCTGGTGCCCAGCCCCGATCCTTTTGGGACAGCCGCCAACAGCGAGACTTCGATTCCCCCACCAAAGGCCTCCAATTGCTTTTTGAGCGTTGTTTCACCTCCACCCGCGCAAAAACGCGGCAAAAAACCAGCCAGCGCAAATGCTGCCTTGGCCAGCGCAAATTCGCTGCCCAAATGCCCAAATTCTTCCAGTTCCCCGTAAGTGCGGATTCGTTCCTCCCGCCCCAAATCTATCGAGCGAAGCACTATTTCCGGGCGTTTGGATAATTTGGCGAAAACTTGAATTGGCGGCTGGCCATTGAGATCAACCGCCACATTCACCACCCTGCCGCCGTATTCAAGGCAGTACGGCGGCGTGTCCGTCCAGCCACCGGCCAAATCCAGCCGGACCGGGCTGCGACCCCAGACGATTTGGTCTTCTTGAAGACGGCAAACCGGTTTTACGGGAGAAAGTTGCGCCTCGCGGACAATCATTTCGCGCAACCGCGCAAAAGCAGCCTCCTCGAAACGTCTCCAGTCAGGTTTCCGGCGATGCCTCAACACCGCCGAGCGAAACATGAGATCATGCACTTGCTGCAACGGCTCCAACTGCTCCGAAGTTTCGCTTCGTCCCGGCAGCTTCCAGCGACTGGCGGCATAAAGCCGTGCCGTTGATTCCAGGTCCAGCTTGAAGAAAACGCTGTACCTGCTGTTGCGCAACATCGGCTGAAGACATTCCTCCCGGAAGCTTTCGCGTTGTGCAAACAACCGCTGCAAATTTGCATGCTCAACCAATTCAGTAGCCGAAAGCCGCTGCGCCGAAAGCCACATCCGGACAAATGCATCGTTTTCAACCGGCTTTTCGGCAAACAGCCATTCCAAAAAACGCGGACTTAAATCAGCCAGTCTGACAACGGGAAATATTTTTGCATCTTGAATATCCAATCTGCCGTCAAGACCCGCATCTTCGAGGGAAATGTTCCTGGCTTTAAACCAATTCAATGCTGGGCGACAAAACCACGTGGCACCCTCTCCCAGCCTGCCCTCAAACAAATCGTCAATCCCATAAGCCCTGATTGCATAGCTTCGTCCGCCAACAGGAACGAAATCCAGGCAAACCCCTGGTTCCAAATGCAGGTCCCAATTATTTTCTGGAATGCCAGTGAGCACATGACCGCAGGCGAGTTTCCAGGACGCGGGCACAGAGCAATTCTCCGCCCAAAGCGTGTGGTTTTGTTCCTGACGCAGCGGAAACTCGAAGTGCGCATTTTGGAGATACTGGTCAGGATGCCTCCTGGCCCCCATCAGGCCAAGTTTGGTCTCATCCAGCTCTACATTCTGAATTCCGGATACAGAAGTAACGAGTTGGCGACTCGTTCCAAAATGGAAAAATTCAGCCCCCGCAAGCGGCACAACCGCGGAAGTCAACCCCTTGAGACAATCGTCAGGCATCGCCGGCGAGCTGCCCAAGGCAAGCCCAAATTGGCCGTATAAATCGTAACTGCCCGGACATCCGCCCTTGAAACTACGGGCATTTTCACGCCAGCCACAACGTTGCATCAACGCCCGCAACGCCCGATGGCCAAGCAGCCATATTCCAGTGTCCACCAAATAGACGTAGTCGGTGTTAAGCTTCCGGATTTTTTCAGCAGCCGGCTTCTGAAGATAAAACGCCAGTTCCTTTGGCCGCTGTCTGGGACTGAAAAACACGCCATGTTCCGCGGCTTTTTCCGGTGTTTGCCACAAGCCAAGCCCCAGCACGTCCACATTTGGAAACTGCGGCAATTCATTTGGCAGCCGAAACAAAATATCGCCGCTCCCAACGAGCGCGGCATAATCCGAACCGGCCTGCTGCAAAATCCTGTGGTATAACGGCAGCAGCAAATCGAGCAGGCTCTGGTCCAATCGCTGGCCTCGCGACCAGCGAAAAACTGGTATCGGGATGAATGGCTTTCCCGACGGTGCATACGCAGGAAGGCGTCTGTTATCACCGCCGCCATGCACTATCAACAACTGGCTTTGAGAAAGCCATTTTGCAAATGGCCCGGGGCTGCCCTGTGCTTTCCAGTACTCGGCTATTACATGTGCAGTTGCGCCCCCTGATTTCAAGGACGCGCCCGGCGGATCGGCCACTGCAAACAATCCGCCATCTTCCATTTGTGGATGGCGGGCCAGCCATTCGGCCATCCGCGGCGGCACGCTTAGCAAACACCGCCTTTGTAATTGAACATCCGGCATAGCTGCCGCTTATTCTGCGGGCAATCTGGCCGCCATGTCTAGCGGTTTGCGTATCGTCCCGGGCCTGCTACTCCCATTCAATGGTTGCAGGGGGTTTGCTTGATATGTCGAAAACAACCCGGTTGACACCCTTCACTTCGTTGATAATGCGATTTGATAGCTTTTCCAGCAGGTCGTATGGCAGTTTGACCCAGTCGGCTGTCATGCCGTCCATTGATTCCACTGCGCGAATTGCAATTGTGTAATCGTAAGTCCGTTCATCGCCCATCACCCCGACGCTGCGCACCGGCAAAAGCACCGCAAAACTCTGCCATATCCTGTAATACCAGCCGCTCTGTTTCATCTCTTCCACTACAATGCCATCGGCATTTCGCAAAATCTCCAGCCGCTCGCGGGTCACCTCTCCAACAATCCGCACCGCCAGTCCGGGACCCGGGAACGGCTGACGCAAAACAATTTCCTTTGGCAATCCAAGCTCCAGTCCAAGCCGTCTGACTTCATCCTTGAAAAGGCATCTCAGCGGCTCGACCAATTTGAACTTCATCTTCTTGGGCAGCCCGCCCACATTGTGATGGCTCTTTATCAATGCGGCGGGATTTCCGCCAATTGGCACCGACTCAATCACGTCGGGATATAGAGTCCCCTGTGCCAAAAATTCGGCCTTCCCGGCCCGCCGGGTGGCGTCCTGGAAAACCTCAATGAAAGTCCGCCCGATGATTTTGCGTTTGCGCTCAGGATCGGTCACACTCCGCAACCGCCGCAAAAACAGCTCCGTTGCATCTTCATATTGCAGCTTGATGTGGAAATTCCGTCCGAACACTTCCTGCACCGTTTCCGCTTCTTTGGCGCGCAACAGGCCGTTGTTGACGAATATGCAAGTAAGCCTGTCTCCTATTGCGCGATGCAGCAACGCCGCCGCCACGCTGGAATCAACACCTCCGCTCAAACCCAAAATAACGCGTTTGTTGCCTACTTGCTCCCGAATCTGTTCGATCGCCTGCTCGGCATAATTGCGCATTGTCCACTTCCTGCCGCACCCGCACACGCCATGCACAAAATTGCTTAGTATCTCCAGACCCCGCGGCGTATGCACCACCTCCGGGTGAAACTGAAGCCCAAACATCTTCATCGGCCGGTTCTCTATTGCGGCATATCTTGAATTTTCAGTTACCGCCACGGATTTGAAGCCCGGCGGGATTTGCGTCAATTTGTCGCCATGCGAATTCCAAACTTGCAACGTGGGCGGCAGATTTTTGAATAAAGGACAGGAAGGATCAGTAACAGTCAACGTCCCCTTCCCATACTCCCGCCTTTGTCCCGGCTCAACCTTCCCACCAAGATAATGGGCAAGCAACTGGATGCCGTAACATATTCCAAGCACTGGCACACCAAGCTCGAAAATTCCCCGGTCAGGCTGTGGCGCATCGCTGGAATAAACACTGGCAGGGCCGCCGGACAGGATAATCCCCGCCGGTTTTAGCGAAGCCAGCTCCGCCGCAGGCGTATTGTACTTCATTATTGTGCAAAACACGTTGCACTCACGCACCCGCCGCGCAATTACTTGCGTATATTGCGAGCCGAAATCCAAAATGACAATTTGCTCATTCATTGCTTGAAACGCACCGCAAGTCTTTTCCCATACCGGCATTTTTTGGCGAGTCTAAAATTCCAATTAAAATGTTGAACCGCAGGCTTGCCTTGTCGGGCGGGAATTGTATGCTGCGGGCATGACCTCGCTGCTGATTACCGGAGGGCGGGTGGTGGACCCGGCCAGCCAATTTGACCAGACGGCGGATGTATTGATTCGGGAAGGACGTATTGCACGGATAGGCGTCATTCCCAAAAACCGGATTCCAAAGGGAATCAAAACCATTGATGCCCGCGGATGCATTGTCTGCCCCGGGTTGATTGACATCCACGTTCATTTGCGCGAGCCAGGGCAATCGGGCAAGGAAACCATCAAGACAGGCGCTGCGGCGGCGGCCAGAGGCGGTTTTACCACTATTCTCGGAATGCCAAACACCGCCCCGCCGGTGGATAATGCCAGCGCTGTTTCGCTTATTCGGGAAAAGGCAGCCAAGGATGGTGTAGTCAACGTGCTTGTCGCCGGAGCAATTTCCAAAGGCCTTGCAGGCGAGGAACTGGCCCCAATAGGCTCGCTTAAACAGGCCGGTGTAGTTGCCATCACCGACGACGGCCATTGCGTACAGAATAACGAATTGATGCGCCGCGCCGTCGAATATGCCAAAATGTTTGAACTACCGGTGCTCGACCACTGCCAGGATTACTCCATGGTAACTGATGGCGTCATGCACGAAGGTTATTACAGCCTGTTGCTGGGCTTGCGTGGATGGCCCGCTGCAGGCGAGGAAATCATTGTTGCCAGAAACATCATCTTGGCGGAATTGACCGGCCACACGATTCACTGCCAGCACATCAGCTCCGCAGGTAGCGTCCGGCTTTTGCGCGACGCCCAAAAACGCGGTGTACCAATTTCAGGGGAGGCGTGTCCGCATCATTTTACACTCACTGACGCCGCCCTGGCAGGAAGCGACCATTTCTGGCCGGGCGACGGCCAGGCGTTTGCAGCTTTCCAGCCACGGCAACTGCCGCATTGGCCTGCCTATGACACCAATTTCAAAATGAATCCCCCGCTCCGCTCCGCAAAGGACAGAGAAGCCATCCTCGAAGGGCTTTCCGATGGCACGTTATCCATCATTGGAAGCGACCATGCACCGCATGCCACTTATGAAAAAGAAGTCGAGTTTGATTATGCGCCTTTTGGCATAATCGGGCTTGAAACCGAATTGCCGCTGTCGCTGATGGCCCTCGTTCATTCAGGGCGATTGTCCCTTGCCGCAATGCTTGCGAAATTTACGATAAATCCGGCCCGCCTGCTTAAGATTAAAAAAGGAACCCTGTCAGAAGGCGCCGACGCAGACGTGACCATTTTCAATCCGGATGCTGAATGGACCTACACGCCTGAACAAACCGCGAGTCTTTCGCGCAATTCGCCATTCTTCGGATGGCGGCTCAAAGGACGTGTCATGTTCACAATTGTGGGCGGGCAAGTTGTGTTTGACGACTCGGCGACAAGCTGAACACTTCAATTCCGCCCTTACCATCAGTTCCCATAATCCAAACAAAAGCCGGTTGCGCTGAAATATCGGGTTAGTTCTTGACCCAGCCGCCGCCGCCACTACCATCACGTGCGGCATTGGGATGGGCACAATACAAAATGCGATTCTGGCTCTGGAGGACGGCACCGTACTCCACGGAAAAGCTTTCGGCGCAGTAGCCTCTGCCTGTGGCGAGGTCTGTTTCAACACTTCGATGACCGGTTATCAGGAAATCCTGACTGACCCATCTTACAAGGGCCAGATCGTTGCCATGACCTACCCACATATTGGCAATTACGGGATTAACCAACTGGATGTGGAATCGTGGCGGCCACAAGTGTCGGGCTTCATAATAAGGGAACTATCACCGGTGGTCAGCAATTGGCGGGCTGATTGTTCGTTGGACGACTACCTCCGACAATACGGGATTCCCGGCATTCAAGGCGTTGATACTCGTGCCTTGACCAAAAAGCTGCGTGTGGTTGGAGCAATGAAAGGTTTCATCTCCACCGAACCGGGCATATCGGATTCCGAAGCTGTGGAACGCGCCCGCCAATGGCACGGGCTTGTGGGGGTGGATTACGTCAAAGAAGTAACAAGGCACGAAGCGTTTATCTGGGACCCTGACGACACTCAAAGCCCTGCCTTTCGCCTTCAGCACGGACCTGCCGCGGATTCCGACCCGCGGCATTTGCGCGAACCGCTGCCAGAGGCCGACATCCCAATTGTGGCATTCGATTTCGGAATGAAATACAACATCCTGCGGCGCCTCCGACAGGAGGGCTTCAGAGCTTATGTCGTTCCTGCCACGGCAGATGCCGCAGAGGTGATGCGTCATAAACCGGCTGGCATTTTTCTTTCAAACGGCCCGGGTGACCCGGCTGCTGTTGAGTATGCAATAAGAACCGTCAGGGAGTTGATTCAGACTGGCATCCCTATTTTTGGCATCTGCCTTGGACATCAAATTCTGGGACTGGCATTTGGTGGCAAAACCTTCAAATTAAAATTTGGACACCGCGGCGCCAATCAACCAGTGAAGGACCTGCAATCCGGTACGGTGGAGATAACTTCGCAAAACCACGGCTTTGCTGTTGACGCCACCTCGCTCCCGCCGGAGGTTGAAGTTGACAGAATCAACCTTAATGACCAGACCGTCGAGGGAATGCGGCACAAGAAAAAGCCTATCTTTTGCGTGCAATATCACCCGGAGGCGTCGCCCGGGCCGCATGACTCCAGCCGGCTGTTCAAACGTTTTCGGGAATTGATAGGCAGATATTGATAAGAAAAAATTTTGACTTGGCGGCAAAGTTGGGGATAATAGCAGCACATTAACAACGTATGCCCAAACTTGTGGTGCTCAGCGAAGGCTTTACGGGACGTTCCTGCGAACTGAAGGCGGAGCCGGTAACCGTCGGACGTTTGGAGGACAACACCTTTTGCATTCCCGAGCCTTCAGTATCCAGCCACCATTGCGTGATTACCATGCATGGGAACGATGTGGTCGTAAAAGACCTTAACTCCACAAATGGCACCTTTATCAGCGGCAACCAAATCATTGAGGCGGTCCTCAAGCCCGGGCAAATCCTTCGTCTGGGAAATGTCCAGATGCGTCTGGAAGCCGACCAGCCGGCCGCACCATCCAAGAAATTGCAGGACCACACCGTTGCCATTCCACAAGGCATCAAACCCGATGACTTGGAAACCGGCGCAGTTGGCAAAACGGCTTTTGACGCCAAGGACGCCGCCTTCAGAAAAAAGGGCAACCGCGCCAACATCATTTTCATGATCATAGGCATTGTGCTTGCCCTTGTTGTTATTGGACTTTTGATTTACGCCTTCAGAAAAACCACCGGCGAAAATCCGCCTGCTCCTTAGATTCCAAAGGGCGTTGTTTCAAATGCCATTTTAGGATTTGCACCTGCACGTCCAAAGGCGTAAAGTACTCATGGAAGCGGCTGGCAGGCCGGCAGCCGCCAGCGCAGCCCGCAGAAGAAGCTTATGAAAAAGCGCGTTTTGCTGGTGGATGATGAGGAGAGCTTTACGCGCCTCTTGAAATTAAATCTCGAGCGCACAGGCAACTACGAAGTGCGCGTCGAAAACTGGGGAGGAGACGCGCTCAAAGCCGCCAAGGAATTTGATCCAGACGTGGTGTTGCTGGACATAATCATGCCGCAAATGTTCGGCGGTGACGTGGCAAGCCAATTCAAGCGCGACCCAACCCTTAAAGATACGCCGATCGTCTTTTTAAGCGCCACCGTCAAAAAGCCGCGCGTTGCCGAGCACAACGGAATCATCGCCGGTTATCCGTTTATTGCCAAACCGGCGGCCCTGGAGGAAGTTATCGAAGGCATCGAAAAATACGCCCGGAAGCGCCATGAACAATCATGAGGCAGAGACGGTTGAATCTCCCAACATTTGCAGGGATCAATAAAACCAATGAGCGCCGGAAATGAAGAGAACGATCTGACAAGCTTGGAACAGCTTGGATTCCTTGCCTCGAAAATCATCCATGATTTGAAGAACAAATTGGTAGTGATTACCGGCAACGCCCAATTTGCAGAGCTTGTCCAGCGCGACCCGGCCCGTCTGGTGGCAATTTTGTCAACGATCAAGCGCGTTGGCGAAGAGGCCGGCAAAACACTCGAAAAAACCGCGGCACTGCGGCAAGCTTTGCCGCATGAAACCCGAAGGGAAAGCATCAAGGAGCTTGCATCTGCCGTGGACAAAGTGGTGGCAAAATACCCCGGATGGAGTTGCAGACATGTTGAAGACGCGACTTCAACTGCTGCCATTGAGATTCGGTGGCTCGCGTTTGTGGTTCGTCATCTGATCCAAAAAAGCGGCTCAAAAGAAGGACAAGTCGAAACAAAGTTGTTTTCCGGCCCTGTTCCAATGGAGGGCATCGAGATTTCATCCCCCACCCCTGAAGGGCCTTTTTGGCTGGTTTCAATCAGCCACCCGGTTCAGTCCAAACCGGATGAAAAAACTGAACAGTCACCGGAAACAGTCTTGCGCGACACAGTTATGCAGGAGCTAATCCGGCATGTCGGCGGCGCACTCTGGCGCGAATCCAACGAAAACATGGAGCATGTCTTTCTGGCTGTTCCATGCCATCCGTAATAAATTGGGAACTTCCCTCCGCCAACAGCGGCGAAACCAAAATTTCAAGTTTGGCTTTAATGTCAATGCCGGCCCGGTTATACTTCGGTCATGGAATTGGCAGCTTTGCTGCTATTTGCCGGATGCGCTGCGGCTAGCTTTTTTTTTGCGATAGCCGAGACCTCCCTCTTTGCTCTTGGCCCATGGCGGTTGCAACAGCTTTCAGCAAGGCATCCGGAGCGATGCGCCATGGCAAAGCAATTGTTGCAGCAACCTTCGGATTTACTGGCAGCAATTGCATTCGGAAACACCTTTGCCAACGCAGCCATGGTGGCTGCTGCAATCTGGTTTGCCGGCGACAAAGGCTTGCTGCCGGTATTTGCATTAACCGCCGTTTTTGTGACTATCCTTTTCGGTTGCGAGGTGTTTCCCAAAGCGCTTGCCCTGCGAGACGCCGGGTCATGGGCGATGCGCGTAACACCAACCGTCCGCCTGCTAATGCGGCTGGCGCAGCCATTTCACCGGCTGGCTCAAACCATCAACCAATTGCTGCTTAAGCTCGCTGCCCGCAGGAAAATCCAGCCGCATACCGGCCTGACGGACGAGGAATACAAGGAATTGGTCGAACTCGCCTATCAAAAAGGCGCGCTGGCCGCATCTGAAATGGAAATAATCCTTCAAATCATAGCTCTTGACCGGCGCACCGTGCAGGAGGTCATGCGGCCAAGGTCGCAAATGGCCTGCCTTTCTGACGATTCGACCAGAGAGGAAATGCTGGCCGCCGCCCGTCGTTTCAAACACTTGCGCATTCCAATATATGATGAAACGCCAGATACCATCGTTGGCATTCTTAACGCGCAGGAACTGTTATTGAACCCGGATGCAGACCTGTCCGATGTCATTGAGTTCCCTTCCTTTGTGCCGGCAAGCATGAATTTGCTCAAATTATTCAAAAGCCTCCAACGCCAGCGGCGTGGAATGGCCATTGTGCTGGATGAATTTGGTGGAACAGCAGGACTGGTTACCATCGAAGACATTCTGACTGCCGTTGTCGGAAGCATACGGGCTGAAGGTGAGCCTGAGGGATTCGTAATGGAAAAACTTGGCGATGGCCGATGGCGTGTTAATGCGGCGATGCGGCTGGATGACTTTCAACGCGAATACCCTGAGCTTGGTGAAGTGTCGGAAGTTGAGACACTCGGCGGACTGGTCACCCTGTTGCTTGGGGTTGTGCCCGCCGTTGGCAACGAGGTGGTTTTTCGCGGATTAAAATTCAGGGTAACTGCCGCAGATGAACGCCGCGCCCGGGAACTAATTATTGAGCGAATCCCGGCATCACGGCCAAAAGCGCCTGCATCATGAATACAATCGTTTATCTGTCCATTATTATTGTCGCCATGACGGCTTCGGCCCTGTTTTCCGGCATGGAAGCCGGTGTGCTGGCATTGAACCCGCTTAGAATACGAACCTTGCGCAGAAAAGGCGAGCACCGCGCGGAAATCCTGCACACATTTCTGCAAAAGCCGGAGGAATTTTTCTGGAGCATCCTTGTGGGCAACACAATCGCAAACTTCACTGTAGTTGGTTTAACCGCCTTTTTTCTTCGTCGCCATGCACAAGAGCATCCCGTCTGGTTCTGGGGAGGGCTGGCTGCCATCGTGTTTGTTTTGTATGCGGCATGCGATCTACTCCCCAAAATGGTGTTTCGAATGTTTCCAAACCGCTTCTGCATGGCCATGGCCAAGCCTTTTCGAATTGCATATTCGCTTTTGCGCCCATTTACCTGGGCTGCAAGCCGGCTTGCATACAGCCTTGCTCCTTTATCAGGAGGGAAAGTTTATTCCGGCCAATTATTTGGTACACGCGAAGAAATGCGAATGTTAATGCAAGAATCTTCACAAAACCTCACCAGCGAGGAACGCGCCATGATAAACCGCGTGCTTGATTTGCAAAAACTGACCGTCCGCGATGTAGCCGTGCCTCTGGAAAAGGCCATTACCGTGAGTGACAAAACCACAATGAGTGAAGTAATGGCCATCTGCCGTGAACGACATGTAAGCCGGCTGCCTGTTTGGTCAGGGGAAGGCGCCACACGGCGAATCGCAGGCATTTTAAGCCTTCGCACCGCACTGTTTCGCGAAGATTTCAATCCTGAACGTCGTGCCGGAGACTACCTGCGTCCGGCCCTTTATTTGGATGGCGACACGCGGTTGGAGGAAGCGCTGGCACGATTCCGGCGCTCCGGAGAACGCCTTGCCATTGTTCTGGAACGCGACCGAAAAGAAGCCGGCTTGATAAGCCTTCAGGATATTTGGCGCGCCATATTTGGGGAGGTGAATGTTTGACATGAACAGCGAACTCCTGCTGGATATTGCATGGCGCATACTGGCCGTTGCGGCGCTGGTATTTCTTAACGGCTTTTTTGTTGCCGCGGAATTCGCGCTTGTAAAGGTACGCGATACACAGTTGGACACATTTATCGCCCGCGGCTCCAAACGCGCAAAAGTGGCCCGGCGCGTTCTGAAAAACCTTGATGCTGCCTTGAGCGCCTGCCAGTTGGGCATCACACTTGCCAGCCTTGGACTGGGATGGGCCGGCGAACCAGTTTTCAGCGTGCTATTGGCGCCGTTAATGGACGCTTTACAGGTGGGCGCGGAATGGCGACACAAGCTTGCCTTTCTGGTCGGCTTTTCAACCATTACTTTTCTGCACATTACTGCCGGCGAACAGGCCCCAAAGTGGCTGGCTATTCAAAAGCCGTTGCCAACCACGTTTTTCGTGGCTTCGCCGCTGGTCTGGTTTCAAAAAATTTCCTGGCCTTTCATCTGGGTGCTAAACCATTTTTCACAATGGCTTTTGCGGCAGGCGGGGTTGAAGCCGGTAAGCGAGATGGAATATGCCCACTCGGAGGACGAACTGCGACTGCTAATTTCATCGGCCCGCCGCGGCGCAATCGCCGATTCCTTCGGGCGCAACATCGTTCTAAACGCATTCGATCTGCCGCATCGCATGGTGCGCGAGGTCATGCGTCCGCGCCTTGAAATAGTTGGTTTGGATACGGATGCCACCATCGCTGAGTGCATCGAAGTGGCTGAAAAAACGAGGTACTCTCGTTTTCCGCTGCTTGAGAACGGAAACATTGATCGCGCGCTTGGCGTCGTGCATATCAAAGACCTCTACGCCCTGCGAAAGACAGCCAGCACAGGCCGCGACCTGCTGCCAGTAGCACGCAAAGTCATTTACGTGCCGCCAACGGCAAAGCTCGAAAAATTGCTTAATCTATTATTGGAGCATCGCCTGCACATGGCACTGGTTGTTGACGAATATGGCGGCACCATGGGCATGGTTACCCTCGAAAACATCCTGGAGGAATTAGTCGGCCAAATTCAGGATGAATTCGATCAGGAAAAACCCATGATGCGCCTTGTCAAAGATCGCGTTTGGGAGGTGGACGGACGGCTGCCATTGCATGAATTGGCCGAGCTTGCCGGAGAGCCGCTTCAAGCCCCCGGAATATCAACTGCCAGCGGTTGGGTAACACACCGGCTGGGCGGCTTTCCAAAGCAAGGCGATGTCATCCAACTTTCCCGGTGTGAATTGCGCGTCCTGTCCGTTTTGGGCCACCGCGCAGACACGCTCCTAATTACGCAATTCCCAACCCAGGAGCTTGGCGGCACATCAATGGAAAAGAAATAAAGCGCCGATTTGTCCCCAGGTGATTTACGATACTCGAATTTGGCCGTTTCAATGCTACTATTCATGCTTATGAGTGCACTTGCGCTGCATGACTATCATTGCGAGCTTAAAGCTCGTTTTTCTCAAGTCAACGGCATGGAAGTCGTCGCTGACTATGGCAACTTTTCAGCAGAATACGACGCCATTCACAACCACGCTGCCATACTGGACATGAGCTTTCGTGGCCGTTTTTGCCTAACCGGCAACGATCGCAAGCGATTTTTGAATGGACAGGTGACCAATGATGTTTTGAAGCTAAATCCCGGCCAGGGCTGTTACGCCATGGTCGTAAATCAGAAAGCACGGGTGGTTGGCGATGCCTTCATACATTGCCTTGATGGCGAACTGCTGTTGGATTGTGAACCGGGGACAGAAGAAAACATTATACAGCGGCTCGAACAGTTCATCATAGCCGATGACGTGCAAGTAGTTCGGGTGGCTCACCTTTACGGTCTGTTAACAATCCAGGGGCCAAAGGCGGGCGAAGTCGTGACGTCAACGCTTTCACTTCCGGCGTTGCCAGACGGCGATTTCAGTTCTATTTCCTGCCAGCACCCAGCCTGCGGAGAGTTGTATTGCATGCGCACTCCTCGTCTAGGCAAGCCGGGGCTGGATATTTTTGTCCCTCTAGGCTCACTCGAAGCCACAATGAATGCCCTTGTGGAACGGGCACGCGCTTACGGAGGCGGGCCAGCGGGATGGCTGGCGTTTGAAACCGCCCGCGTTGAAGCCGGCATCCCGCGCCACTGCGCCGATATGGACCAAAGCAACCTTGCCCCGGAAGCTGATGTTTTTGAAAGAGCTATCAGTTACTCGAAAGGTTGTTACATCGGCCAGGAAATCATCGCTCGCATCCGCGCCCATGGCCATCTGAATCGTAAATTAAACGGCTTGCGCCTTGAAGGCCCGCCGGATTTGCTGCCTCCAAAAGGCGCCAAGCTCGTATGTGGCGGCAAGGAAGCAGGTTATATTACAAGCGCCGTGTTCTCCCCAACTCTGAACCAGAATATCGCACTTGGATATGTGCGCCGCGAATTTGAAATTCCAGATCAGGAATTGACTGTTGAACTGCCTGCAGGAACAGCAAGGGCGCGGGTTTGCCCCCTTCCGTTTATTTGATCAACATCTTTTTGCGATCCAAATCGCCGGCGTTGTCAAAAACGCACATTATCTGCCTGCTGGCGTTCCCGGCCCGGCTGTCACAATGGATACTGCAGGTCTCATCCTGGCTACTAAACCCAGGTAAAGCGAAAGCACCAGCAAAATTGCCAGGGCGGCAACACTGACATACAAACTCCGCGCTTCCGGCACGTAGCGGAATTCAACGGTGTACCGGCCGGGCTTGAGAAAAACTCCGCGCATAATGTAATTGCAACGAAGCATTTGTGCTGGCTGGCCATCAACCCATACCTTCCAGTCATCATGGATTTTGTCATTCAGCATCAATACAGCCGGTGCATGTACATTTGCATCGAGCTTGATGTACTTGGGCGAATAATAAACGAACTGAACCGCACCCGCCGAAACTGGCCCAGCCGGGAAATTGGTCATGCCCGCCATTTCAGGGGTAGGATTCGATACCAGGACCGTTGTCTCCGGTTCAAACGCCGGGTCCAGCAATCGTTTCAAAGCGGCAGAATTGTCCGCTGGAATTTCCCACCGGCTGTAAAGCCCGGCGCGCGGTAATGCTCCGGTAAACTCAATCAAAGCGCAATCTCCAGGCTGCCCGGGACTAACCACGGTCAAATCCTCCGGCGCAATCACTTCCAATGGCGCGTTTGTATCCTTGCGCGGCACAATTTCAAATGTCGTGTGCACCCGGAAGCGGCGTTTGACAGGGTCCAGTTGTGAATTCAAGCTCTCGGCAAATCCGGACAACGCAAGCAAGTACCGGGTGCTCATCAATTGCCAGGAACGAGCCAGTGCGTTTATGCTGCCGAAATTGGTGCGCCATGCATAGTAATCCTCAGCCATTCTCGGCATCTGCGCAAAGTCGGTTGACGGTATGTTGTAATAAAGGAACTGATGTTGAAGCCACTCGATTTGGTAAAGTCGCTGCAGATTGTACGCCTTGGAATACAAGGGATGATTCGGCGGCACCGACAGCGGTAGAAACGCCGTCCGATACAAGTATCCCTGGCGCCGCAAGATGTCCAAAACCGCGTTGCTCGAAAGCCGCTCTTTGTAATTGTAATACTTGACCCACCAAAAATCTGCGCGTCCCAAATCCACCACCAAATACGCCCCAAGCAGGGCTGTAAGCGCCCACTGCCGCTTTCCGGCAAAAAAACCGCCAACCACCATGATGATCAGTCCGGCCGCAACCGCCAGAAATACCACAAACCACATCACTTCATTGATGCTGAATCGCGCCATTTGTTCAGCCAGACGGGCATCCGGAAAGCCAGCCTTGAAAATAAACTTTTCCAAATCCTGCCTCGAAGCAGCATAAACAAGCCATCCCAGCAAGCTCACAACCACCACTCCCAACAATGCCCAAACTGTTCCGGCATCGGCTTTCATTGCATTCGCCCACAAGCCGCCCGGCTGCCTGCCAGCCGGCGCAACACCCTTTTCCGGCGCCACGTAACACCGCCACAATCCCTGCAACCCGTAAGCAAATAAAATCACCAGCGCCAGATGCACAAAATGCATGAATTTGATCGGATTCCTTATTTGTGAAAAGAACGGCAACGGATAAATAAATTGGTAAAACGGCGCATGCCGGCCAAATGCAAGCAGCAAACAGACCAACCCGACTATCCCCCAAAACCAAATAAGGCGCCGCTCAAACTCCGAAAAAACCTCTTTCTTTTTCCGCAAAGATTGAGCCAAAGCCCATAAGGCGATCAACACCACCAAAACCCCGGCATATTCTCCCGTACCGCTGTGCCTTTGAAATCCCTGATGGTGTTGTTCATAGCCCGGCTGCTGGCCTACTGTCCCCCAATAATTGCCGCCGTCTGCAGTATCAAGCCGGTAGCCGAACAGCCCCGGAATTATCACACGCAATGCCTCGGCCTTTGGCAGACTCCATTGTGTTGCAAAGTCCCATTTCTGCTCCGCGCTCAAGGAATTGTCAGTGGCTCCCGCCATTCCCTTCATCTGCGTTGTAACTAGCGTATTGAGCGTATGAGCCGCCATGAAAGCCGCAAATCCAGCCATCAGGGCCACCCGCAAAATCCCGCGAATGACATTGTTTGACGATGGACGATTTTGTTCCTGGAGCGCCAGAAACACCGCAAACGCAGCCACCAGCAAACTGTACAACGCGCCCAGGTCGAAACCCTCCATCACGTTCAATCCCAACAATAATCCGGCTAAAATCACCTTGAGCAACGGCCGCGAATGCGTTGCGCTTACCAACGCCGCCATCGCCAAAAACACAAATCCACGCGCCCTGACCCAGTTGTTCAACCCCCAGCAACTTGTTGAAAAAGTGCTCATGTTCAACATCACCGCCAGAGCCCCAAGCACGCATATCAGACGGTTGAAACCCAACTGGCGGAAAAACACCCACGCACACAGTCCCAGAAACAACAGCGACAGCGGCCCGCCAAACTTGGTGTAGCCCAGCGGCCCAAGTAACACAAACAGGCCATAGTCCAGATTTGGTGAGTTGGCCGGCAACGCATTTCCCAAAAAATAGAGGTCCATCCACTGGCCTTTGAGGTTGCTGGCGGAATTGACGCACGCCGCGCTCAGAAAACTAAGCGGCGAGTCGTTTATGAACAACGCCATGTCCGGGTCAAAACTCCGGTAATAAAATATCACGAGCGCAACGAGCAGAATGCCCATCACAAAACCGAAGTCCCTCAGAACTCCCGAACCTTGTTTTGAATTGCCGGTCATATCTGTTTTTTGCTAAACGGTGCGTAAATTATCCGGCCAACATGGCGGATTGCGAGTTATTTTTTGCAGTGGCGACTCATTGCACAAATTCAAAAGGCCGGCTCGTCCCCTACGGAACGAGCGGCAACGCCATTTTTCAGGCTTCGGCAATTCACATGACAGGCCCCGCGCCATTAAAATTAAATCCAGTACGCCATATCGGCTGCAATATGCCGTCCGGCATTTGACACCATGCCACCCAAACTTTCAGTTGTCATACCAAATTACAATCACGGGCGGCATCTTCCCGAATGTCTGGAGGCGCTGCTAAACCAGGCACATCCGCCCTCGGAAATCATAGTGGTGGACGATGGCTCGACAGACAACAGCGTTGAGATCGTTCAAAACCTCGCCAAAAATCACCCCCAAATCCGCCTGTTTCGCCACGAGAAAAACAAAGGCACAATCCACGCCGTAAATCTTGGCCTTGAAAAGGCAACGGGCGATTATTTGTTCTTGTCAGCGGCTGATGACAAGGTGCGCCCTGAATTTTTGGAGAAAACACTTTCCCTTTTGACACAGCATCCCAACGCGGCGTTGTGCGGCGCAATATGCGAATTTGTCGAAACCACCACCGGCGTCCGCTATTTGTTCGGCGAAGGAATATGTGAGAAGCCGGCTTATCTTTCTCCAAAAGATTTGGTGCGTCTTTCACGGAAGAACCGCCTCTTCATGTTCACAAGCGCCATGGTTCTCCGCCGTGATGCCATCCTCCAGGTTGGACTCTACAACCCCGATTTGCGCTGGCATGCCGACTGGTTCCTCTGCTTTGTCGCCGCCTTCCGATTCGGCGTTTGTTTCGTCCCTGAAGTTTTGTCCGAATTTCGCAAAAACCCGGAGGGATTTTCCGGACGCGGCATGCGCGATGCAAAACAGCAAAGAGCTGTCCTGCAAAAAATCCTCGAGGAACTCGACAAGCCTGAATTTCGCGCCGAACGAGAGCTGTTCCGCGAAGCGGCATTTCTTGCACCTTTTGGTGGTCTGATGTTGCGGTTGATTCTCCGGCAACGCCGCTATTGGCACTATCTTACGCCGATTTACGTCCGGAATGTCCTCCTCTGGTCGGCCTACAACTTCGCGCGCAACATCCTGCCACCCCAATGGCGACAGGCAGCATTCAATATTGTCAAAAAAATCCGCGGCCAGCGAACTACTTCAGCCAGAAACTGAAGTACAGGTACATGGTCAACACGCAAATGAGTATGACCGCCGTCATGACTTTGTTGCCCAAATCCCAGCTTTTCTTGATTTCATCCCCTGCCTCACGGTGTATTGAGCCATAGGTCAAGCCTTTGATTTTCTCTTCCGGCGGCGGCTCGGTAAGAAGCGACGCCACAACAATGATTACCGCGCTGATTGCGAAAAGGATGCCTGTTGCGTAAAGAAAGTTGAAATCCCCTATTGCTGCGAGCAAAGCCGGGCTTTCAATCTTGCCCATGCCAAAAAATGCCTGAATGGTCAGCTTTATCATGCCGAGCACAAAACCGCATGCAAGCCCCCAAGTTGCCCCGACAGAGTTGATGCGTTTCCAAAACAACCCCAGGAAAAATACCGCTGTAATTGGCGGCGCCAGATAGCCTTGAACGCTTTGAAGGTACTGATACAAACCGCCTCCGGAAATTTTTGCCATAACCGGAATCCATATAATCCCCAAGCCAACCACCGTTGCGGTTGCAATCCGCCCAACCATAAGCAAATGCTGTTCGCTCTGGCCGGGTCTGATCTTTTCATAAACATCCACGGTGAACAACGAGGCGCTCGAGTTGAAAAGCGAGGCAAGCGAGCTCATCAGCGCTGCCAGCAAGCACGCCACTATTAAACCCCTGACACCCGGCGGCAACAATGAGGTGACCAGCCTCGGAAAAACCTGGTCGCTGGCCATTGTAAATGCCAGAACCCGCTTTCTTTCACCTGAGTCTGTTTTAATTTCAACTTCCTTCAGTTCGCGCGGTATGTAAAACCCTTTTCTGCCGTCCATTGCAGCCGCGTTCATCCGCTGCAATCGTTCATTGGCCTCTGCAACAATCTTTTTGCGCTCCTCCTTTGACAAATCAACACTGTAAGTCTGGGTCAACACAGGTTCGTTTGCCGCCGCGTTGAATTTTTTGTCCAGCGCCCATCCAATCATTCCCGGAATCAGAAATATCAGCACCGGCCAAACTTTAAGCAGCCCGCCGAACAACGCGCCCCTGCGTGCTGTCGCAAGGTCTTTGGCCGAAAGCGCCCGCTGTACAATGTATTGGTCTGTACACCAGTACCACAGCCCGACAATTGGCGACGCAATCAAAATGCCCAACCATGGAAAACCGGGGTCGGAAAGCGGCCTCCACAGGGCAAAGTTATCGGCGTTTGTCTTGCAAGTTTTTACCAGCTCGCTCCATCCGGCCACCACGCCATGATCATTGCCCAGTTTTGACAGGCCGATAAAAGTTATCACAAACGAACCGAACAATATGATGACTGCCTGCGGCGTTGCAGTGGACATGATGGCGCGCATGCCTCCAAAAACAGTGTAAATGCCGGTTATTATAACAGTGGTAAAGGCGCCAATCCAAAAGGCATTTTGCGGCGAGCCAAATGTGTCCGGTAACAGCGCCTGAAACACAATCGCACCTGCATACACCGTAACGCTTACCTTGGTGAAAACATAGGCCACAAGTGATACACAGGAAAGAATCCAGCGCGCACGTGCGCTAAAGCGCTTTTCCAAAAACTCCGGTATCGTCTGCACCCCCGATTTGTAATAGAACGGCACGAACAACCCCGCCAAAACAATAAGGCACCATGCATGCAGCTCCCAATGTGCCATGGCCATGCCGGTTGCCGCCCCCTGCCCTGCAAGTCCAACAATATGTTCCGAACCTATATTCGATGTAAAAATCGAGGCACCGATCACAACCCAGCCGGCATTTCGACCGGCCAGAAAGTAATCCACACTGTCTTTTTGATGGCGTCCATACCACCACGCCACGACTCCAATCACCACAAAATAAAGCGTTATTACTGCCCAATCCAACCAGTGCATATCGGACTCCCTTTTTTGGCATCAACCCATCTGCGCCACCATCACAAAACCGGAGCGAAATGCGCTCCCAGCATCCCAAACCTCATATGTGTTACTCTCCGCAGATGCGGCTGGCTCGCCTCAAAAACACCAACTTTTGTCCAAAGAAGCAATACCAATCTTGAAGACCGCATGTCGCATAAGCATGTGACGCCCGCCCAAAACGCTATTTTTCCGCGCCAATGCAATACAAGTTCTTTGCTGTCCGGATATAAAACCTGCCGCCCGAAACAGCCATCGAAGCCTGAACTTTTTCCCCAAGTGGATTTCTCGCCAGTATTTTGAATTTCGGTCCGGCTTCGATCACAATTCCTTCGCCCGCGTCGCTCAAAAAGTAAATCCGGCCGTCGGCAGCCACTGGCGACGCGGAAAAATTCGCATCAAGTCTTTCCTGCCACACAATTTCACCCGTGGCGCCATTCATGCAGGTGGCAATGCCATTGTCAGCGATGGCGAACAAGTAGGGCTTGAGATAAATCATCGAAGGCACTTTTGGCATCCCCTTCTTTTGCTCCCAAACCAGATTCGTTTCTTTTAGATCGCCCTGTCCGCCCAATTTAAAAGCCTTGATTGATTCCCGCCCGCCCCAGCCGCCTGCGGTGAAAACCAATCCATCGCCAAGCACAACCGATGGCGCCTTGCCCTCCCCTATTACCGTGCTGGTCCAGATGCGCTCGCCGGTCAGCGCGTCAAAACCCTGCACCACATCGCCTGCCTCGCTGATAACTTGTACACGCCCATCAGGAGCATTCCACAAGGCGGGCGTGCCATGGGAAATGCGCGACCATCCACGCCGCCCCCGCCAGCGTTCCTTTCCAGTGTCAGCTTCCAGGGCAAGCACGTACGACTGGTCCCACGGCTTTTGCCATCCCAAACTCTTATCCGGCCCCTCGCTGCTCCCGTCCCGCGCCTGAATCAACAAGC
>Ga0078972_1000684_pt1 | contig 138909 bp, 103 predicted proteins | sample YelNatPaOPGAMG01_FD_67568 | JGI IMG/M metagenome (GOLD analysis project Ga0078972, IMG submission 67568) | Hot spring thermophilic microbial communities from Obsidian Pool, Yellowstone National Park, USA - OP-RAMG-01 (SPADES assembly) (version 2) | ecosystem: Environmental > Aquatic > Thermal...
TAGATCAGATCGTCCGACCGAGACATGGTGTTGAATTTCTTTAACCGTTCCAATTAGGCAATTGTCAGGCAGCGGAGTTATCGGAACCGGGCAGGGCCGACACCAGAGAGCCTGGTTGGCTGCCGTAGCCGTAGCCGCAGGGCAGGGCGGACACCAAAGGGCGTCTGCGCTTGCCGCCTCAGCAGAAGCCACCGGGCATGGCTGGCACCAGAGAGCCTGGTTGGCTGCCGTAGCCGTAGCCACAGGGCAGGGCCGACACCAGAGGGCATCTGCCGCCCCAACCTCAGCCTGAGCCAGCGGACAGCACCACAGCTTGATTGCCTCATCTGCTACATCTGAAGCCACAGGGCAGGGCCGACACCACATTGCCTGGCCAGCTGCTGTCGCCGTAGCCACAGGGCAGCAGTATATATTAAGCTCCTTATCAGTAGCCTTGGGATAAGGACATGGCCTGCACCAAAGTTGCGTGTCTACATTTTGAGCCACAGGACAACACCAGCGAGTGAGCTGGGCATCCTTTTCCACTACATACGGACAGGGCCAGCACCACAAAGACTGACTATCCACCTCAGCCTTGGCCAGCGGACAACACCAGCGAATCAGGTTATTATCAAGCTGGGTGGCCACAGGGCATGGCCGACACCACAGAGCCTGGCCATCTGCTGTAGTCGTAGCCACAGGACATGGCCGACACCAGAGGGCATCTGCACTTGCCGCCTCAGCAGAAGCCACAGGACATGGCTGGCACCACAGAGCCTGGCCAGCTGCCGTAGTCGTAGCCACAGGACAGCAGCGCCTAATCGTCCCATCTGGCATATGAATCTCATAGGGACACGGCCGACACCAGAGGGCGTCTGCGCTCGCCGCCTCAGCAGAAGCTATCGGGCAGGGCGGACACCAAAGGGCGTCTGCGCTCGCCGCATCAACAGAAGCCACAGGGCAGGGCCGACACCACAGAGCATCTGCCGCCCCAACCTCAGCCTGAGCCAGCGGACAGCACGGCAGGATAATATTACAGTTTTGCCCCTCAATGGCCAGATCATCCCAGAATGTTTCTACAAAGTCACCCTGACCAGCAGGGAAATATCCTTCAGCTTTTAAAATTACCTGAAGCTTTCTCGCCTCACACCATTTGATCGGTATATCCTCTTGGAGGGATCTTGCCAGGGTCTGCCATGCAGACTGAGCAGGGAGCACAATATCAATATCTTCCTGACTCAATACCTGTATAGGATTCCTAAACAGGACATAGGTGCGCTTGCCCATCTGATTGCCAGCAGCATCATAAGCCATCACCTCAACCGCGACGCGGCGATAGAGACTTCGGTCGGTTATGGAGTAGCGAATCTTGTAAGAAAGCTTAAATTTGAGATTCTCGCATCCGCAAAGGGCAAAGGTCCGGGAAGCGCTCACCCTGGCATTGGCTGCTGCCGCTAGGGATGCTGAAGTGCCGGAAGCGGTATCAAGCTTTTCTCCTCCCTCAAGGGTGCGGTATCCTGCTCCAGTAATACTGGCATCGGTCGCGGTCTCAAGATAGCTGGCTACATAGGCCCAGATTGATCTTTTCGGTGAAACGTATTGAGCAGTTGAATAATCAATCTCTTGAATCGGGGGAGGTGGCAGCGGCTTAGAGATGGACGAAGAAGAGCTGATCCCTCGGCTGAATGTCCAGGTATCTTGCTCCATATCATCGAAATAGCTGCATGGACATGGCCACCAAGGCACCGGGCAGACCACACATCTTTGCTCTGGCACAGCAGAGGCATACGGACAGCAGCGGTTTATGGGATCGGTGCAGGGAAGTGGACAGCATTTTTGCACCGGTGCAGCAGCAGAGAAAAGGCAGGGAATCGGTGGAATAACCACCTCTTTGATCACGCCGAGCAATTTGCCGGTTTGCTTGTTGAAGAATTTCACCTCATAGGTGCCAGGCTCAAGACAGCCGATCTTAGTGGTTAGATCATAGGTGCAGAGACATCGACAGCCGCTCCCCTCAAGCCTTTCATCTTCATAAATATTGATGGTATTGCCTACCACCTCCATAGTGATGGCGATTTCCTCAATACAGCAATTGTAAGAGGCGTTCTCATGGAAAAGATAAAGGATATTGTCTTGATACTTATAGGTAAATTTCTCTTCCTCAGGAGCGCGGATGGTGGTAGAGGTAATCTCTTTTTTACAACCGCTATTTTCGTAGCCTATAATTGAGGGGCCGGTTTTTGGCACTTCGATGATGGGAGAGGTGATCGCGGGTATGGTTGTTTCGGGTTTTAAGATCTCGATATTCGGAGCAATCGTGTTGGCGATAGAGCTAACCAGTGAGCTAGCAGTGATTGGCTCCCGATTTCTGGCCTGATTATTGGCTTGTGGAGCAAAGCCAGACGGCAAAGTGGCCGCATAAATATTTTTGTGGCCGCTCCTTGAATCCACCCAGACGATCCGATCACCAGATATGGCCGGGAAGGTCTCATCGCCGCTCTGGTTAGTAATCTGAAATTCCTGATAGGTAGTCAGATCATAACCATAGATATCCCAATTCCCATTCCGGTCATCCTGCCAGACAATGATATTGCCGCAAATATCAGGCACCTGCTGCTTTCCTGGATGGGTGCAGATAGCGATTTCCTGTTTTGTGGCCAGATCATAGAGGTAGATATCGTCGTTGCCATTTCTTTTGTCTTGCCAGACCACCTTTGTGCCGCTGATAGCCGGATAAGCCTGGTTATCAGCCGCGGTACAAATGGGAAATTCCTTACCGGTCGCTAGATCAAGGCCGTAGATATCATAATTGCCTGAGCGCTCGTCCATCCAGATGACATAATTATCATAAATGACCGGATTTCCCTGCCAGGCGGGATGAATACATATGGCGTATTCCTGACCGCTTCTCAGGTCATAGAGGAAGATATCCGGGCTGCCGGTACGCATATCAGCATACACAACCCGATCCTTCTGGATATCTCCATATCCCTGCCATTCTGGATTGGTACAAATTGGAAATTCCTGATTTTTCTCCAGGTCATATCCATACATATCATAGTATTTGAAAATGTATGCATATTTGTTTTGTACCATTGGATCATCCATGATGCTTCGATAATCCATCCAGATAACCTTATTCTCCCAAATGGCTGGATACTTTTCCGCAGCCGGGCTGCTCCCAAGCTGCCTGCTGGTGCCGGTCTCAAGATCGCCAAGGAATACTTTGTAATAATAATCATTCCCCTGCTGCATCCAGACGACCTTGGTCCCGTAAATTTCCGGCACTTCCTGATCCACGGGCTGAGGATAAATCGCCTGTCCACTCAGCGAAAGGTTTACCCCTCCTGCCTCTGTCTTGCTAACCCAAATCCCCATACACCCAACACTAAGGGCTATTATGGTAAAGAGCACAAGACAGGATGAGCTCACTAACTTGGCCCACCAGTTGTCTTTTACCTTAGACATGATTCTTAGCACTCCTTTCTGATCTGAAAAAAATTCTTTGCTCTTTCTTTGACCTCACAAACCTAACCTCTTGCTACTACTATGAAAAATTTTTACTCTCTCCCCTCTATAAGCTCACCTCCTTCGCCAGAAGACTTATCTTAAAACCTTCTTTTGGAGAAGGGATCGAGAGGCTTTTTCAAGCCTTGCCTCTCGATCCCTCTTTAAGGAGGGAGGGAAATTTTTTGAAATCCCCCAAACTCTCCCCTCCTCCTCATTCTGTATTCTGTGTGTATATTGGGTTTGCCTTGGGTATAGCTCCAGATATTTCAGGCGTAGAACTGTATTCTGTGTGTCCTTAGTTTGCCTAATAAACTACACAAATTAATCTCTACCCAATACACAACCCATATTACCCCCAAAAAAAACTGGCCTAAGCCTACTTGATCAGTACGGGAAATTTTCTTCGTTTAACTAGGATAAAGGAAAGGCTGATCATCATTACCAAGAAAATAACCTGCTCTGCGGAAATAATACCTGCCATATTAATTAATGAGCTTGCCATGATGTGAAATCCTCCTTACTCTTTGATCCGCTGTGATGAGAGTGCATTTTGAACTACAGCAATTACAGCCATGATCTCAGATCATCTCAGAGAACAACTTAACCTTATTGATGCTCACTGATTTATATTTATATCCGATGCAAACTACTTTATATCGGATGCAAACCACATGCCAATAAACCTGTCTCTTCAGTTGTAGTATCCTGCTAACTGACTGAAATTATGATGAAAACTCAGCGCTCAACCACGGTTATCAGGATCATCTGGGAGAGCAGGATATGAATTTTGCTGTAAACAGTGTTGACGAAAATCCCCCTAGTTTCTTCAACAGATAATTAAGGCGGCCAAACCTAGAACTTATAAACACGAAAAAATTCTTTTTGACTTTGTCTGGCAAGTATTCAATAAGTGTAGTAGAATGGTAAAATATAAAGATAATAAAAATAGCCTCTCGGGGTATTAGCCAAGAGTCTTGATGAGGCATCACCTCCATGAGTTATCATGCAGAAGGTGAGATGTCAACCAGGTTATAATATGTTAACCAGGTTACAATAGTAAACATTATTTACACAAAGGTGGAGGAACAAGAGTGGCTGCCAATGAACCTGAAATGATTCATCAGCGACTTGCCAACCTTAGATTTCGTCTGGAGCAGGTTACCCAATCCTGGACAGTCGGCGATTATGAGGCCCTGCTGAAATTTTACGTAGCCATTCTGCCCAAAATTATGGATGCCGAACGCTGCACTGTTTTTGTGGCTGATGCACAAAAGGGGACAATCTGGTCGATGTTCGGCACTGGTCTAGAAGGGATGAAGATTGAGCCTCCCAAAGATGAAAGTGTTGTCGGCAAGGTTATCTCTACCGATCAATGCATTGTAGAGCATGACCTGGACAAGCGACACGGTTTCCATACTGAAATTGATGCCAAGACCGGCTTTGTTACCCACAGCCTAATCTGTGCTCCGATCAAAAGTCTGACTGGCCGTGGTGTAATTGGAGCCATCGAGGTACTAAACAAGAAGGGAGAGGGACGATTTAGCGCAGAAGATGTGGAGCAATTGCAGGAAATCGCCTCTTTCCTTGCAACCTCTATCGAGGGCATCCTTTTGAGCCGAGAGATTCTGCAAATCTCGAGTCAGTTAAACTGCGAGGTCGAGTGGTTCGAGAGAAATTATTTTCGGGATATCCCCTTTATTGTCGAAAGCCCGATTATGAGAAATATCGTGGATGAGGTGCGGATGATCAGCAAAACTCCAGTCAATGTCTTCATCCACGGCGAGCACGGGACCGGCAAGGAGCTTATTGCTCGAATGATCCATGAAGGCAGTGATCGCCGCGACAAACCCTTTGTGGCTGTAAACTGTGCCTCGATTCTCGAAAATCTTATGGAAAGCGAATTCTTTGGCTATGAAAAAGGGGCTTTCACCGGTGCGGTTACCAGCCGCAAGGGGCGATTTGAGGAGGCTGACGGTGGAACGCTGTTTCTGGATGAGGTGGCTGATATGCCTCTGGCTATTCAGCCTAAGTTCTTGCGGGCCATTCAGGAGGGAGAAGGCTGTCGGCTGGGAAGCAACAAGGTAATGCGCTATAATCTGCGGATCATCAGCTCAACCAACAAGGACCTGCGCCAGGAGGTGGCCTTGGGGCGTTTCAGGGAGGACCTGTTCTTCCGTCTGTTTTCAGTCGAGATCCACATTCCGCCTCTCAGGGAGCGGCGGGAGGATATTGTAACTATGGCCTTAGCCTTTCTGGATCGGGTAAGCCGTAGATTCAAAAAAAGAGTAGCTGGCTTTGCGCCTGAAGTCTTGCGGCTGTTTGAGGAGTATTCATGGCCGGGCAATGTTCGCCAATTGCTGCGGGAGGTAGAACATCTGGTTGCGCTAACTCCTGAGGGAGAGCGAATTACCATTGACAAATGCTCACGGGAGCTGCAAAATTTCAGCAAGAGTCTGCAAGATCATGAGAAAGATGCCGTTGATTATTCACTCCCTGAGCAGGTCAAGGCTTTGGAAATTAGACTTATCCGAAAAGCGCTTCAAGAAGCCCAGGGCAATAAGAACAAAGCAGCCTCTTTGCTTGGCATTACCAGGCAGGGTTTACACAAGAAAATCAAACGATATGGCCTTGACGAGCCAAGCTAAAAACAAGTGCTAAAGCTGTGTGGTTTGTTTTTGCTCTCCCCTAAAAAGAGCAAGATTAGTATTGACTAAATCTATATTTTTTTTCATAATATGTGTAATACAAGCTATCAGGTATCCCTAAGAGACACTCTCCCCGGCCAATTGTCTTAGGGTAAGGTCTTATTTGCTATGGTAAATTTCTTGTTTACTGCTGGTTATAGCATCTTGTTTTGGTTATGGCACATCTTTTGCTTACTATAGCTTCAAAATGAAGATAATTGATGTTTTTCAAGATGAAAAATTATGACCTCAGCAAGCAGAAAGCTTGAATTTTAACCCTCAGTGGCGGGGGCAATATTTTATTAAAATTCGCTCTTATTTATTAGCTACCATTGAGAGACATAACTATAAATAAGAGCTAAGCCCCTTCGAGGGTTTTCGGGGGTTTATGGTGTCTGATATATCTATACTTTTATCTATACTTTTGCAGAAATTTCTTAAAGCCTTGAAATTCTTGAAAGTTACCTCTAATAGCAAATTCCAGTAAAATCAAGGCCTTGGAGAAAAAGCGCCAAAGCATAGATATAAAGCATAGATATATAAGAGCGTGAATATTTTATATTATCAAAATATTTCATATTATGGTGCTATTATAATGACTGTCCGGCCGATTTTAAATCCAAAAGGTTTTCTGGCATCTGCCTTGGTGACGCTGCTTTTTCCCCTCTTCCTCTTGAGCAGCTCAGCTCTGGCTGCTGGCCAACCTGCCGGCAAAGAAAGCTTTTATCAGCTTGAGCGGCAGATTCAGCTTGGTTTTCAAGGCCCAGCATCTGGCAAGCCCACGGCGCTGGCCCTCGATTCCAAAGGCCGCCTCTTTGTTGTCTGCTCGCTGACCAATGAGATTCGGGTATTTGATCCTTCGGGCCGGCTCCTGTTTGCTTTTGGCCAAGAGCCGACCAAGCAGGGCAAGGGCAAAGGCAAAGGAGTAACCCTGAGCGAGCCTTCAGGGATAGCGATTGACAAGCAGGATCGGGTTTACGTATCGGATCTGGCCACAGACAAGATTTTGATTTATAGCTCAGATGGCGAACTTAAAGGGCAATTTCCCCTTCACCAGCCAGAGAAGGGGCGCGATCTTTGTGCCCCTTTTATCGCTTATAATCCTTTCGATAATCGGCTGTATATCTCTGATGCCTGCAATCACCAGATCGGAGTCTACACACTCTCTGGAGAATTAAAAGCCACCTTCGGCACTGCCGGCGGAGGAGACGGAGAATTGAGCGGTCCGGCTCATATTGCTTTCGATAGCCGGGGAAATATTTATGTCGTTGATGCGGGTAATTTCAGGGTCCAGTCTTTTAGTCCTGATTTTAAGTTTCGCTATGCTTTTGGCAAAAACGGTACTAAAGAGGGAGAGTTTATTCGACCCTATGGCCTGGCTATTGATGCCAGAGATCGGATTTATGTTTCTGATTTTATCTCAAATTCGGTCCAGGTATTCAACCAGAAGGGGGAATATCTTGACTCTATGCGCCAGTCGAGCAATCCCAGGCTGTTTAGCCAGCCTCTCGGTCTGGCCTGGGCAAATAATAAAATCTATGTAGTTAATGCGGAGACAAAAGTTGTTTCAGTATTCGATGTATCGAAGTAGTTTTCTGAGAATCGCTCTCCAGTGGATAATTGGTATAGGTATTTCGAAAGGGATAATAGGCCTTATTATTCCCCTCCTGCTGGTCGTCTTCGGCTTTCAGTTCGCCTGGGCGCTGAATGGGCCTCATGCCTGGTGTGTACCGGAAGATCCGTGCGGAGCCTGTCATCTACCTCACCATGCCGCTGATGACCTTCTGTGGGCTAGGGCGGCAAGTGGTGAGTTTACCGGAACAAAAAGACTGTGCAGCACCTGTCATGGTACTCATCTTTTCGGAGCTAGGGATTATATATTCATTGAGGAAGGTAATGATCATCCCATGGGAGCCAACGCTCTAATTAATGGTCCGGCGGTAACCCGCAAAGAGTGGGGTGAAACCTTTCCTCTGCGGCCTAAGGAGGGAGGAGATGGATTTTATTGTGGAAGCTGTCATAATCCTCATACCGATCCCTTTGAGGGCGGCGATTACCTGCGGGAGTCAGTGCCTGGTTTAATCAAAACTGCCTCACAAAAGCATTATGAATTCTGTATCCAATGCCACGCTCCCCTGGTTCAGGGTAAGGCCAAGGGGCATGGAACCAAAGATGGCTGCTTTGACTGTCATACTCCGCATTATTCCCCCAATCGAGGAAAGAAGATCATCAAGACTGAAAGCAGTATCCCCTTCAGAGCCGTCCCTAATGTTAGCGGATTTTCCGATCCGGTGGCTGACTCTTATGCAGCTAGCTGCTATGGCTGCCATCGAGCTCAAGGAGAGGGTGAGGGGGCGTTAAACGCTCCGCTAAATGGCGATGATTGCCTGGTCCGGTATGAGCACCACCCGATGGGGAAAGGAGCTGAGGCTACAGTCGAAGGACATCAGAAGACCGCATCTGGCCCACTCTCACCTCAGGGAGAGCTTTATTGCAAATCCTGCCATGATCCTCATCAGGGCACTAATGATAAGTATCTCAACCCGCAAGTTATCAGCAACTACAATCCGGCTCATCCTGGAGCCTTTTGTGTTGCCTGCCATTCTGATAAAGCGGTCGGTGATCTTGAATCCACTCCAGGCCGGGGACATTATCAGGTCGGTCGCACGATCGGGCCACCCCAGAATGAAAATGAGTGCCTATTCTGCCACTCTATCCATAAATCACCAGATGATCCTGCGGCTCTCTATCAGACAGATGATGAGCTAGCTAACCAAGAAAATTCCTCTGCTTCGGTGGATGTGATCATGCGGATTGCGCCAGTAAATCTTCAGTGGGCTGACAAATTGCAGGATCAGGATAGTCGTGATTACGAGGATGCCTGCTACGGCTGCCACTCACGAGCCGAAATCGTAGGAGCAAAAGATACGGACAATGAAAAAAATGCTCTCCTGCTCGATAATGTAGAGGACCATTACTTCTCTCATCGGTTTAATGTAGTGCCTTCCAAAAATATCAATATTATTAATCCTTTTGGGGATGGGAAACAGGTTGTTTCCGATGGTTGGGAAAAAAAGTGTCAGAATGATTACGGGGTCGAGAAAGGGAGAATCTGGTGCGGAAGCTGCCACAATGTCCACCAGCAGGACTCGCCCCCTATCCGCTCCTCCGAGAAATTTATTGAGCGGCGCACAGCTTACCTTCGAGAGCCGAACGCAACCCGTGACTATTCTGGCTCTGCCCTGTGCATCGCCTGTCACACCAGCAAACCTGCATCTGCCGAGTGCGAATCCTCCCATCCGGTCAACAGGCCTCTGAAGCAAAAATCGGTTCAATTTGGCGATAATTTTCAAGGCTATGTTATCTCAGGCTTCAGTGGTGGGTTTGGCGGGCAAACATCAAATGATACCCTAGATGGAGATATTACCTGTCAGTCCTGCCACAGCGTTCATTCAGCTGTAACTAGCCATGATGGTATCAGTCAAAGCGGAAGATTAAATGCCGGAAAACTCTTAATTATTGATAATGCCATTGGTGGAAGCTTTCAAGGCCAAGTGTATGAGCATGGCAGCGGACTATGTTTTAATTGCCATTATGGGATGCTTTAGGAGTCCCAGCCAGGTAATTTCTATTTTCAGGTAATATTCTATTGTTGAAATGACCGATATATGTCTAATAGCTAAAAACTCCACTCTTTTTGTCGGCAACCTCGCAACCTGGATGTTGATATTGGGTTTTCTTTCGTATTATAATGTAACAGTATATCATTTGTAAATAAATGATCATTGGCTTTCCTAGGGCTTAACATGACATCTGCCTTAACAGTATAAAAAAAGATGGATGGTACTTCTTTTGCATTTTTGTAGGTTATGCTGTAAGCTCGTGTAAAAAGAAATGTGTAAAAAAAATAGTGGTGGTTAAACAGCAAGGACAAAAAGGCGCTCTACTCCTAATCTAAAAATCGGCTTAAACCATCTTTACGATTAATGGAAATTTATTATTTATGATTTACGATCAAAGGGGAAAAAACTCGAGGGGGATAAAAATTATGAAAAAATCTTCATCCATGTTATGGATTTTCCTGCTGAGCGGTCTGCTGCTCCACTTTTTACTTGCTCCACGGCCTGCGCTGGCCAAGGCTGAAGCCAAAGAGCGGGCTATAGCCGGCGAGCAAGCGACTAAACAAAAAGCGAGCGACCGCACCGATGAGCAGACCGTGGAGCAGGAGGTTGAAAATAGGACGGTTAAGCTGATCGGGACCATGGGCGATTCTGGACCATCTGTCGCAGTTGGCGGCAAAAGCAGTGGCATTATAATTCATATGGCCCAGAATTCCCAAGGAGATCTATATGTCCTAAAAAATATCCCCTCCGAGGTAGTGATTTATAGCCGTGATGGTAAATTTTTATCCAAATTCGGCAAGGAAGGAAAAGGGCCAGGGCAGTTTCTCCAGCCGTTCAGCATTGCCATAGACAGCCAAGACAAAGTATACATCTGTGATGTCAAGCGGGAAAAAATTCTGGTTTTTACCCCTCGAGGTGAGTTTGTGGAAGAATTTTCCTCTAAATCAGCCCTATCCCCAGAGGACAAATATCAGAACGCCTCGCCCGGCTGTATTGCCATTGATAAAAAGAACAATCAGCTTTATGTCAGTGATGCCTCAAACGGCCATATCTGGATTTATGACTTGCATGGCAAATTTTTACGCTATTTTAAGGGTAAAGAACAGGGTATGTTTTGTACGCCTGGGATAGTCTGTTTTGATGATCAGAATCGGATCTTCGTTCCTGAAGGTATGTGCGCCCGGGTTCGGGTTTTTCAGCCGGATGGAGCTGAGCTTTTTCAGATTGGAGGTGAAAGCGGGGAAAGAGCTGGTCAGTTCTCTCGACTGACAGGAGTCGGTGTCGACCGTCGAGGCCGGGCTTATGTAACCGATCTTCTACTGAAGTGTATCCAGGTATTTGGGCCGGATGGGAAATTTATCGGTGCAATCAAATGGCTGGATGGGAAAGAGGGCAAAATATATTTCAAGATGCCAACTGGAATATTCATTGGCCGTGATGACACCATTTACCTGACTGATCAGGAAGTCAATCAGATTTATATCATTAAGGATACAAATATTAAATAAGTAAGCCTTAAAAATAAGCGTGAGCTTAGGTAGCGATTGATAAACGGCTATATTAAACGGCTATATAATTCTATAAGGATTAAGGGAAGGAGTGGGATAATGATAACTTAACCAGCGATCAATTTTTAGAATTTTAAAAGTGATTTTAAAAGTGATAACGTGGTTTGTTAATGTTAGGTTCGAGTGATAAACAATATTTAACCTTGGTTGGGAGAGAGTGCTTATGGAAGAGAGGGGATCGAAAGATGAATAAAAGACTAAAAGCGAGACTATCTTTTTTCGGAATTTGTCTATTTGTCTTGTTCTGCTGTTCCCCCACAGCTTACGCAGTCGATGGATCAAAGCAAACACCCTACAATGGACACCTGTGTGAGGTCTCAGGATCGACCAAGCAGGTTTGCGCCAACTGCCACATCCCTCACGCTGGAAAAGGGGCCAGAATCTGGGCACGAGGAGAAGTCCAGGGGAAGCAGACAACGGTCAAAGACCTGTGTGCCAGCTGCCACTATCAGGGTAATAAAGATTTTCCCCAGATTGAATCTGGGTTGCGGATTAAGGGAACCGGCCAATATGGAGGCAGATTCAGTGATCTGAATAATGCCAATGGTAATGTTTTCTTGGGAGGCAGTGCCAACCATGTCATGGGGGCCAGATTTCAACCCAATGCAGATGGAGGAACCAGCTATATCAGCACCACCGAAGGAGATGGGAGCAGAGAGGCTGAGGTTATCGGCTTTCCCTTCTCCAAAACCGAGGGTTTCTATTGCGGCTCCTGCCACAATCCCCACAAGCAGCCAAACAAGGATGAATCAGGGCATGGTGATTATCTGCGGCTGAATTCAACAACTGCCAGTGCGGGAGAAACTCATGACCGAAGACAATTCTGCCGCCAATGCCACCCAAAAGCCAGCAAGGCCAAAGACATTAATGGTAGGCCCCTCGTCCATATCCACTCTGGTGAAGCGACCGATCCTCAGTGTGAAGCCTGCCACCGTCCCCATGATGGATATCATGATACTCAAAATCCTGAAAATGATGCTTTGATATTCATTGATAAGTTGGAGCCGCTGGGAATCTTTACCTTTGGAACAGCCGACTCAGGATTCAAGACAGTATTAAGGAATGCCGGGGCTTCAAGTGTGATCTATGAATCACAAAAGTGTACCTCCTGCCACCTGTCAACTACTACTTGGCCAAATGCTCCAAAATTGCAAGCAAACCGTGCTCACCACCCACTGGGCCAGCGGTGGGCTAAGACCTCCTGCGGAGTCTCTGGATGCCATGAAGGCAAACTGCCGGGGAATGGTCTTATTTTTAAACTAGACGGCTCCTACGCAGATGGTTCCTCTGCTTCTTTCGATCAGCAGATCTTCGGCTGCACCTCTTGCCACGGAGCCCATACCTCTGAGATAGAGGGCAATCCGAGCTTCCTGCGGTATGCATCTTTTAAAGATGATGATACTGCCCTGTGCGAATATTGCCATAACGATCCCAAGCATCCGAAAAGCCGAGCAATGCTTGAAGCCAATGGCGGGCTGCATTTTAAAACCAGAACCGATCCGAAGAACCGGGTTACCAGAACCTTCAAGGCCACATCTGCTAGAGAAGAAAAGGTGGTTAAATGCGGCGGCTGTATGTTCTGCCATTTTATCCATTCCAATGACAAGGATGATCCAAGAGACATAAAGGTTGTGTCTCCTCTGCGCGCTGATATTGACGCCCTGATGAGGGTTCCGGCCAAAGAACTGAATTGGGGAAGCCAGGGAGACATTGCCCTAAGCCCCGATCCTCTTGACCGCTATGAAGCCATGTGCTACGGCTGTCATGGTAATTCTAACATCGTTGGCAGTTATGAGAAAAACGGCTCTCTCCTGAATACAGCTGGTCGGCAAAGTCACCGTTTTGCCTGCAAACCAGTCAGCTCCAATACCCGCGAGAATATAATTTCTGCCGGAGGTGTTGGTGTTCCAAAATTCCTAAAAGCCGATGGCAAGCCGGGTTCAGCAGGCGGAGTCATGGATGATTACGGCACGGTCGAGGGGCAGATCTTCTGCGGCACCTGCCATGATGTCCATATCAATACCAAACCGCCTTACCTGTATCGGTTGAGCGAAAATGACAAGGCCTCCCCGTACGAGGCTAATGGCTACTGTGAGCAATGCCACTGCACGGCAACTAATCCTGACCCAATGGCTCAGGGGACGACTCATCCGGTTGGAGCTGATAAGGTTCCCAATGGACGCAATACCTGCACGGCATTTCCAAAACAATTCTATGGCGGAAAGAGCGGCTCCCCGCTGGGGATTACTGCTGGAAACAATACAGCTACAGATGGTGTGCTGTGTCTGACCTGCCATAATGTCCATGCAGCCGCAACCGCCTGGGATGGAACCATTGCTGGAGAGCAGCGTCCCGCTCCAGGACAGAAAGGCAAACATGGCCAATTGCTCGTTCAGGATAATTATTCGGAAGCACCGGGCAGTAACATGTGCCGGGCTTGTCATGATCAATTCTAATGGCTGAGCTTGATGTTGATTTTCGATTTTTGAGTCGTAGTTGCGGGCACCCATTCTCTAAAAGGGCCTGATTCTGCCAAGCATACCCTGGGGTTTCTGACGGACAGAAACCCCAGGGTGTTTCCCGACCACTCATCTCTTGCACTAACGCATCATTTCTTGCACTAACGCAGACCTTGCGAACACTCCAGATAGAAATTTCTCTCGGTACAAACAAACTTAGATACGATTAAACTCAAAAATATGATTAAAATTTATATTATAAAAAATTTAAATAGACAAAGACTAAAATAATGAGCAGTTAATAAAATAAAGGCAAACGGGAGGAAACGCTATGAAGGTTAGATTATTAAAAAATATCTGTTGTTTCATACTCTTAACTCTATTCTTTTGGAGCTGGCTCCTTGCATGCCCCTCAGTCGGAGTGCAGTCTGCGGCGGCAGCAGCGGCAGGCAGCAGCCCCTGTCCATATGAATGGATAGAGGTATGGTCACAGCCGGCAAAAGTTATTTTGCCCTTAGGAGATGATGATTGTCAATCAATTGATCTTGAAAACCTTGGATTTCGATTTTCTTTCTTCGGAGAGCCGCTGACTCGAATTACCATCTCCTCGAACGGTTATATCACCTTCGGCAATAACGATGCTACCAAGTGGGGAAATGAACCGCTGGCTGATTTGCTCGATCCTAACAAGGCCCGTGCCGGAAATCCCAGTGATATTATTGCCCCCCTGTGGGCCGATCTTGACCCCTCGACCGCAGGCACCATCTGCTACCTCGTCGATAGGGCCAATAAACCAGCCCGGCTGATTGTCGAGTGGCGTGAGATTCCCATGCGTCACTACAGCGGCGAAATTAGCTCAGATACCGTTACCTTCGAGGCCATCCTGTATGAGGAAAGCAGCGAGATTGTCTTCCAGTATAAAGATGTGGAGACGGGGAGCACGCGCTCAAGCCGTGGGGCTTGGGCCACAGTCGGCCTAAAGTATCACGATCAGATAGCCAGACAGTATTCCTATAATACTAAAGATGCCCTGAGCAATGGAATGGCCATCTCTTTTAATCAGGCTGCCCAATTTATCCCCAAGGTCTACCAGATGAATATAACAGGCTCTGGTAGCGGCAGCCCAGGATCGGGCGGCGGCGCACCAGCAGGTGATCTTCCGGCTGGCGGAAGTGGCCCTAGCGGTGGTGCTCCCGCCTCATCCGATAGCTCGGCTAGCGGCGGCAGCAATGTCCTCCCCACCCCTGGTGGCGGCACTGGTGCGGCCAATGGTGAAGCCCTACCTGCTGGAGGAGACAGCCAGGCTCTCAAGCCCATTATCATCGAGGCCATAAATCCAGCGCCTAATTCTGTGAATGTGCCGACTAGCTCAAAAATCACTTTGAATATCAAGGCCCTTTTCGCTGAACTTGACAGGTCCTCTATCCAGTTTTTCGTCGATGGGCAAAACGTTACCGAGGCAGCTACCATTTCTGACACTACGCAAGGGCTTACCCTAAGCTACCAACCTAAGAAGCCTTTTGAGTGCTCGACCATTATCCCGATCAGGATTGAGGTCAGCGACCAGGCTGGCCATAGGACAGAGCGCAGCTATTTCCTCTATACTGAGGACTCCTGCAAGCCATTCATAGCCAGCTCTACTCCTCCTGACCAATCCTGTATCCCGGCTAAGGCTACCTTTACCTATACGGTCAGCGATTTTGAAACCGGAGTAGATCCAAGCTCCTTGCGACTTATAGTGAATGGAGTTGATGTAACCGCCAAAGCAACCATTACGGCTGCCGATGAGCAGGGATACACTATCTCCTACACTCCAGCTATTCCCTTTAAAAACAATCAGTGGATTTTCGTTAAAATAACTGCCAAAGACCAAGCAGCATCCCCAAACAGCCTGGAGGCTAATTTCGGCTACATGATATGTAATCAGGGCTGGACCCATTTTCAGATCAATAAGCCAGTATCTGATCTTGCCTTGGACAATAGCGGCAGACTCTGGATAGCCACCCTGGGAGCCGGATTATTCACCTATGCTCCCAAGACTCAAGGAAATCCACAAGAGCCTGATTTTTGGACCGACTGGATGAGCCACCCATATACCGTACAACACGGCCTGCCCAGTAATTTCATTACCCGCCTGGCTGTGGATCGGCAAGGATATCTGTGGCTCTGCACTCAGCCACAAGACGGTGGCAGTAGCGGCGGGAGCGGGGTGGTCAAGTTTGATCCAGCCAAGGGGGCAGTGGTCAAGTTCTTCCCCAGGGGAGAAAATGGGCTGCCTGATGATCCGATTCATGATCTTTCGATTGATCCTAACGGCGGCGTCTGGGTAGCCACCCAAAATCATGGCCTCCTCAAACTGTACGGTCAGCAGTGGCAAGTTGTGTTCGACATCAATTCAGGTCTAAGCGATAATTGGGTCAAGGCCGCAGCCCCGGATGATAAAGGCAATATCTGGTTGGCTACCATCTGGGGGGATATCTATAAATTTAATGCAGCCGGTAAACTGATTTATAACTCAACCCAGGATAGATCTTTCTTTCCCTTTATCGCCTATGGTCTCACTATTAACTCGCTCACCTTTGACCCGGTGGAAAACACCCTTTGGGTAGCTACCGGAGAAGGCGCGTATCGATATCAAAATGGCCGATGGTCGAAGTTAGCTGCCCCGCTGGACGGCGCGGTCAATGAGATCTATTCGCTAGCTGGCCAAAACTATCCGGGCGAGCGGTACTGGTTTGCTACTGATGCTGGGGTCTTGGCTACCACTGATTGGAATTTCTGGAGAAGCTTTCCTAATCTCACCACTCCATCCTCTTCACAGACTGATCAGATAAGGTGCATTCAGCAGGATGCCTATGGAAACTTATGGTTTGGTACAGATAGCGGGGTCAGCAGGTTAGATATTACGCCTCCGGTTGTGGTCAATATTACGCCCAATCCCAATGCCACCGAGGTCAGCTTATCACAGGAGCTGACCGTTACCTTCAGTGAGCCGATGGATTGGGCCTCTTTGCTGGCTAACGTTACCATCAGCCCGGATGATCCAAACTTTACAGTCAAGCCATCGCCGGACCTGACCTCGATTACCTTTGTGGCCCCAAAGTCAAAGCTAGCCCCAAACACTACTTATCAGATCAAGATTGATGAGGGAGCGACAGATATTTCTGGCAATCGGCTGAGTGCGGCTAGAACCAGCTCTTTCAAAACTCAGGCCGCTCCTGCCGGCCCCTCTTCTCCTCCGTCTACTCCTTCTACACCTTCTACTCCGTCTACACCTTCTACCCCGTCTACTCCTTCTACACCTACTACACCTACTACTCAGCCAATTTACCCCGCCTTGAGCTGGCCTTGGTATAGCTCAAACTGGTGGTCGTTGTATGATGCAGACTGGCGAACAGCCTATAGCTCAAGCTGGTGGCCAGCTTCGTATGATTTGAGCTGGAGGCCATCGTACAGCTTAAGCTCGTGGCCATCGTATAGCTCCTTGTGGTCATCAACTAGCCCCTTATCTCCTTACAGCAACCTATCAAACTGGCTATCCAACTGGTTATATGAAGCTAATAGCGGCCTGTGCAACTTGTCAAACTCTTATCCTGGGCTCTCAAATTTCTCATTATCAGGAGCTCCAAACGACCTTTGGGCAAACTGGCTCTATAAATCACTTTATTCATCATTGAGTTCAAGCCATCATTGAGCCAAGCTAGTAGTTGCCTGTCATTGTGCTAAAAAGAGCACACGGCAGGAAGGTGCGATTTAAGATGCGATTTATTAGACTTGAGGTGGGAGATTCAAAAATCTCCCACCTTCCCTCACCAAGCAGGCTGTTTTATCGGCAGTGAGCAGGCGGCAGTGAGCAGGAGTGGCAGGCGGCAGTGGGCAGGAGTGGCAGGTGGCAGTGGACAGGCGGCAGTGGACACCTCCCCTAACCAGCAGGGTGTTTTAGGGGTTCTTTTGCTAAGTGCGTAACACAAGTTGCGCAGCGGATCAATTACGATATCAGGATATCAATTACGATATCAACTGTAGGGGCAGATAAGCTAATTGTAGGAGCCGACCTTGTGTCCGCACTTGTTGCGCACTTTATTAGCGAAAAGACCAGTTAGTGGTGCGTAATATAGATGATTGAGCGAATTGATAAACATTTGGTCAGAGTTGTGCGAAATTTCACCTGATCCTTAAGATCTTGCGTTAAGGGTTATTAATATTATATTTCAAAGACTTATATATATTTCAAAGACTTATATAGGAAACCATCCTCTTTTGATCTCTCAAAAATCCTGGCATCCAATTTGCTTTTCTTAAATCAAGAAAACTGGAAAAGACGCGAAATCCACCAATTACCTATTACATTCTTACTTAATGCAAAGGGGCTAACGTTATGGATACCAAGCGAATCTTGATTGTTGACGATGAAGCCAATATGTGCAGCATTATGCAGGATATCCTGGCCGATGAGGGATATGAGGTGATGGTGGCTGAAAATGGAAGCGAAGCCCTGCAGATTGTCCGTGAGATTACCCCTGATTTAATCATTACCGACATCAACATGCCCTGCATGGGAGGACTAGAGCTGCTGCGCGAGGTAAAAAGTCTTCACCCTGATATCCAGTTCATTATCATGACTGGATTTGGCGAGCTAGAAACCTATCTCAAGGCTATGCACGATGGAGCCTTTGATTATATTACTAAGCCGCTGAACATTGAGATGTTAAAAATTATGGTAGCCAAGGTCCTAGGCCAAAACCGATATTTTGCCTCTGGCATATTCCAGAGAAATTGATCTTAAAAATTGATCTTTAATGATCACTGGCTGCTGATGGAGGGCGGTGGATAAACGGCCCCCTCCATCAGATATGTCCAGATATATAAGATCACAAAAGTTAAGATTTTTAGTATTTGAAAAGATTCGTCCTCAAAAAAAGATTTGCCCTCAAAAGGAGTGCACGCTTAAAAAGAGTGAATTTTACCGTTCAAAAATCCTTGACAACTTTCTAAAATTGATTATAAAATTACCTGTTTTTATTTAAATTGTCTGTTTTTATTTGTTAAGCCTTCCTCTCTTCTATGTAGTAATATGGAAAAATTTGCATGAAATCAATTGATATTCAAAAACTTCTGCGAGTTGATCCGAGCCAGGCGTCAACTTATGATCTTCCTGTCTTCCCAAAAGTAATCAAACTGGATGCCAATGAGAGCCCATATGAACTACCTGCTGATATTATGAGACAGATTCTTCAAAGTCTTGAGCAGGCCCGCCTAAATCGCTACCCTGATCCGGGTTATTGGGAACTGCGTCAGATGGCGGCCAAAGAGTGGGGGTGGCCTGCAGAGCAGATCCTGCCTGGAAATGGGTCAGATGAATTGATTCAGGCAATTATCGTTACCTTTGGTGGAGCAGGGAAAACGGTTTTTGTCCCTGAGCCTTCCTTTGCCATGTATCGGATAATTGCTAGATCTATGGGCGAAAACGTAGAAGAAATTCCCCTGTCCGATGATTTTGATCTGGCTCTATCAGACCTCTGGCGAGAGCGGATGTATAGTCTGTCTCAGGCCGGCCATCTGATTTTTCTGGCTGTGCCGAACAATCCTACGGGAAATTGTTTTTCCCGGCCGGCGGTTGAGGAAATTATTGAGCAGTTTCCGGGCATCGTCTGTATTGACGAGGCATATGTTGATTTTGCTGACAGCAACTATCTTGACCTTCTGCCCGAGCATCCTAACCTGATTATCCTGCGCACCCTCTCTAAGATTGGCCTGGCCGGAATCAGGATGGGCTTTCTGCTGGCTGGTCCGGCTATCATCCAACATATAAATAGGGTAAAACTCCCTTACAATATTAACATTCTGTCTGAAACTGTAGCCAAAGTCGCCCTATCTCAAAAAGAGGCTATCAAGCCGAGCATCGATCAAATCAAGCAAAATAGGGACTGGTTGTATGAGCAGATGAAGAATATCAGCTCGGTGCGGGTTTACCCATCGAGTGCCAATTTTCTTCTCTTTAAGGTGCGCTCCTTGGAGGCTGAAAAATTTTTTGAGCAACTGCTGGCGGAAGGGATTCTCGTGCGAGGCTTTAGCAGCCAGGGAAGATTGAGAGGGCATTTTCGAGTAACAGTCGGCACTAGAGAGGAATGTGAGTGTTTTTTGAACGGACTGAAGAAAATTTTATCTTCAGCTTGAATAAAAGCCAAAACGCGCCTATACTTGCACTTAAAAGTGCAGATGCAAAGTTAAAAAATAAAATTTCCAGTAGTGATAAAAAAGGATAAGATATTATGAGCCGCAACACAAAGATTGAGCGGAAAACCACCGAGACGGACATACGACTAGAGCTTGAACTTGATGGGGAGGGGAAATATGAAATCGCCACCTCCATTCCTTTTATGGACCATATGCTCTCCTCAATGTGCAAGCATAGTGTTTTCAATGTAAAACTTCAAGCTAGTGGAGATATTGAGGTCGACTACCATCACCTTGTAGAAGATATCGGCATAACTTTTGGCACTGCTTTTCGTCAAATTTTGGAGGACAAAAGTCGAATCAGACGTTATGGGGCAGCGACGCTGCCAATGGATGAGGCCCTGGCTACGGTGGCTTTGGATATCTGCTCCCGTTCCGTTCTAGTCTACAACGTAAATATGCACGGCATGGTTGGGAATTTCGATATTGATCTGCTCAAAGAATTTTTTATGGCCTTTGTCATCAATAGCATGATTACCCTACATATCAATCTCTTTTACGGAAGCAACATTCACCATATCGCCGAGGCTATATTTAAGGCCTTCGGCCGGGCTTTGAGCCAGGCTACTCGCATCAATCCAGCTCTGAATGGAGTTTTGTCCACTAAGGGTAAGCTTTAAATGATCGCTATTCTCGACTTTGACATGGGAAACCTGCGAAGTATTCAAAAGGGGATTGAGCAGGTTGGTCATAAGGCTGTGGTTACCCGTGATCGGGCAAAGATTCAATCAGCCCACAAACTGATTCTCCCCGGCGTTGGAGCCTTCAGGGATGGGATGAGAAACCTTGAGCGCTATAATCTGATCACTCCGATTTATAACGCAGTAGAGGCAGGAAAGCCGATCTTGGGAATTTGCCTGGGAATGCAATTGCTCTTTTCGGAAAGCGAGGAGTTTGGCCTAACTCAAGGTTTGGGTATTATTGCCGGCAGGGTAAAGCGATTTACCATCAATCTTAAGGTTCCTCACATGGGCTGGAATTCCATTGATATTAAGAAACCAATTCCCCTTCTACGGAATTCCACTCAAGGGGAGTACTTTTATTTTGTTCACTCCTATTACGGGGAGCCAGAAGATCCGGATTGCATTGCAGCTACTACCGAATATGGGATTTGCTTCCCCTCGGTTATTAGTCAGGGTGCCCTATTTGCCACTCAGTTTCATCCGGAAAAAAGCCAATCAAGCGGGCTCAAGATCCTGAAAGCGTTTGCTGAGCTCTAGCAGGATTTCACGATTAATGGTCACGATTATGGATATTGACCCAAAAATTATCGTAAGAGAATTCTGGGGGGAGTATGCTCATTATACCAGCAATTGACCTTGTTAAAGGAGAATGTGTTCGGCTGTATCAGGGTAGAGAGGAGGAAAAAACAGTGTTTTCCTCTTCTCCTCTGGAAACTGCCAAAAGGTGGCAGGAGCAGGGGGCTGAGCTGATCCACATTGTGGATCTGGATGGAGCTTTTTCAGGCAGTCCCCAGAATCTTTCTATCATTATGCAAATTGTTCAGGAGCTTGATATTCCGGTCGAGCTCGGCGGCGGAATCAGGACCTCAGCCATGGCTCGCAAGCTCTTGGAATCAGGGATCGATCGGGTTATCCTCGGAACGATCGCTTTTATTGAGCCCATGCAGGTCAAGAGCTTGTGCCAAGAATTTCCTGGCCGGATCTCGGTCGGAATCGACACCAGGGATGGTAGGATAGCTATTCACGGATGGAAGGATACGACCCAGTCACAAGCTCTTGAGTTCTGTCAACAGATAGAGAGCTGGGGGGTCAGAAACATTATTTTTACTGATATCAGAACAGACGGTACCTTGCAAGGGCCAAATATTGAAGCTATCAGAAAAATGGTTGAAAATATTAATATTCCACTGATCGCCTCAGGTGGCATATCCAGTATGAATGATCTTCAAAATCTAGCTGAGCTAGAGCCCCTGGGTCTTGAGGGAGTCATTATTGGCAAGGCAATCTATACCGGAAGTATCAATTTGCAAGAGGCAATTAGGATATATCAAGATCATCAGCCGGCTTTTAGGCCAACCTGTTGGGAGCATTGAAACCAGACTAGAGAGAATGGATTATCTCTCAGAGGATAGATTATCTCTATGCTAGCTAAAAGAATTATTCCCTGTCTGGATATCAAGGATGGCCGGGTAGTCAAGGGGGTCAGTTTTGTTAACCTGCGGGATGCGGGAGATCCGGTTGAGGTGGCCAAAACTTATGAAGCTGAGGAAGCCGATGAGATTGTCTTTTTAGACATTACCGCTTCGCACGAGAAGCGGGAGATCATCATCGATGTGGCCAGAAGGACTTCTGAGATGGTATTTATGCCCCTGACCATTGGCGGTGGAATCCGCAGCCTCAAAGATATCGAGCGGCTGTTGAAGGCTGGAGCGGACAAAATTTCACTCAATACCTCAGCAGTCGATAACCCACAGCTTGTTCGCCAAGCAGCCGAATACTTTGGCAGTCAGTGCATTGTGGTAGCTATAGATGCCAAAAGGAGCGGGCCTTGCTCCTGGGAGGTATACACTCACGGCGGCCGAGTGGCCCGTGGGCTTGATGCCGTGGACTGGGCCAAGGAAGTTGAATCCCTCGGAGCTGGCGAAATCCTCCTAACCAGTATGGATCAGGATGGGCAGCAAACCGGATATGACCTTGAGCTGACTCGCAGCGTGTCCGAGGGGGTAAATATCCCGGTCATCGCCTCTGGCGGAGCAGGCACCCTTGAGCATCTCTACCAGGCCTTAGTCAAAGGCAAGGCAGACGCGGTGCTAGCCGCCTCTATCTTTCACTACCGTACCTATACTATTCATCAAGCCAAGGCATATCTGAAAGAGCGGGGCATTCCGGTAAGGATGTGATCTTTGAAATGAAGGCCCCGTTTTAACTCTGGCGACAGGTAGGCAGGCAAGCAATGGTGGTTTCTTCAGGTCCAAGAGTAAAGCTGTGGTCATGGCCGGCGAAGATTCTCCTGAACATCAGCTCATAGGATCTGGCCATCAGGTAGTACAGGTTTTGAGTATCATGGGTATTATATTGCAGCAGGGTAGAGAGCGCCTGCTGATTTCCCTTCTGATACTTTTTCCAAAGTAGAACAGCATCATAGCCAGAAAGCCCCTTGACCTCATCAGGCCGAATAATGCCAAATTCCCGCTCAATCCCCTTAAGCCCTCCAGTATACCCCAGGCGCTTTAGAAAAAAGCGCAGGTCAACATGAACATGGGGAAAACTCATCTTAAACTGCTGTCGTAACACCGGCAGATCGAAACAGACCCCGTTATAGGTGATCAGGAGGTCATAGCGAGCGATTTCATCTTTAAAATCTTCAATATTTTGTCCATTGACAAAACTTTTCATCTGGTTTTGGCCATAAAGACCAATAACCGTAACCTGATGAGAAGAATTGACATAGATTGATTCGATGTCGAGGCAGGCTGCCCGCTCACGAAAGTGATGGAAAAGTCTCCACAACTCCCGTGAGGGGAGGAGTTTTTTAAAAAAGTAAACATTATCCTGATGCTGCTTCGATCTTTCGATGTATTTCACCATAGTCCTGTATCTTCGGCCAACCAACCGTTGACTGAGTGGAGATTCAAGAAAATCATCCCAAGTAAAGATACGGTTACGCCAAAGCATCTGCTCGATTCGGTCTCCAACACCCGGAATGTGCAAAAATGTATGAAAGAGCATCTTCTCATTCCTTTTCCCATGATCGATTAATCAACTTTTTCCAGGAAAAATACCTGTATATTTCTTCTCTTAGATGAGGAGTAAAAAGGTCTGTCTCAATCTGTGAGTGAAGATACTCAAGGTCCCAGAACTTCACCTCTTCTATTTCCTCCTCATTGAAAAAGATCGGCCCGTTAAAACAGCAGGAGAAGGTTCTCACCAGTTCTGTTTCCATCGGGGTTCGAATGAGATAATCATACAAGAAAAAAATAGGAACATTCCTAATGGACAGCTCCTCCGCCATCTCCCGATAGGCGGCCTCCTCAAATGTCTCGCCAATGGCTAGATGACCGCCTACAGAGCTGTCCCATTTGCCAGGTTGGATATCTTTGCTTGCCGATCTTTTTTGCAGCAGTATCAGGCCAGCCTCATTAAACACCAAAACATGGCTCACCCGGTGAATCAGCTCAGGATGGCCGTGGCAGACAGAGCGCAGAGCGCGGCCTACAATTTCCCCCTGGTGGTTTACAATCTCAAGGTATTCATCAGCCTCTTTCTCTGTCCTGGCCAAATCTCTTAATCCTCATCTCTTACCTGAAAAGAAGCGGTCGATGATTTCAAGCGTAACTTAGATTATTATAGGGCATCGAACAGCTCTATTCAACAGAAAGTTCACTCTTCTCCTCCTTTGGGTAATTCTTCTGTGATAAAAACTTCAACCTGATCCTTGACCTGATAGCGGGTAAACCCCCGAGATAGCATCAGACCACAGGTCTTCCCCTGGCCAATTTCATCTACAAACTGATCATAGTGCTTCAGGGAAACGATCTCACCAGTGTGGATAATAATCCCTCGGCGAATCACTCTGGCCTGGTGGCCCTTGACAAATTTCCCTTCCTGCACAAGGCAGCCAGCTACAACACCCACCTTGGGAATGTGGAAAACCCGAATCACCTCACCCCGGCCAATAATCTCTTCCCGGTAGCGGGGAATGACCAGCCCTTGAGCCAGTCTGCTAACCTCATTGATCAAATCATAGATGACACTATAGAGCCGGATATCGACTCGCTCCTGGCGGGCAAGGAGCTCGGCCTTGCCATCTGGCTTGACATTAAAGCCGATGATGATCCCGCGCTCAGAAGCCGCCGAGGCCAAGAGTACATCTGATTCGCTGATTGCTCCCACTCCGCTATGAATTATGGTTATCCTAGCCCCAGGGATGGCTAGACTCTGCAAAGACTGAACAATGGGCTGCAAGGATCCGTAAACATCCACTTTTAGAACAATCGGCAGCTCAGGGATGGCCTCCTTTCGGATTTCCCGCTGAACCTCCTCCAGAGTGGTTGGCCTTGGTCTCAGTCTCTCTGCCCCCTGCTCCTGCCTGCCAATTAGATCAGCCAGTTTTCTAGCTTCTTTCTCGCTGGAGATAACCAAAAAGGGATCACCGGCTCTTGGGACCTGAGAAAAGGAGGAAATCTGAACCGGAGTCGAAGGAGGAGCTGTCTCCATCCGCTTGCCCCACTCATTCATCATCAGTCTCACCCGGCCAAAGGTCTGGCCGCAGACAAAAAAATCCCGAATCCTCAAGGTTCCATCCTGAACCAGGACGGTTGCTGTCGGGCCAAGCTGCGGATCGATTCTACTTTCTAAAACCGTTCCTCGAGCCGCTCTGCTCTGGTCAGCCTTAAGTTCCATCATCTCAGACAAAAGCAAAATCATCTCAAGCAGCTTATCCAGGTTTTGATGATACTTGGCCGAAATATCCACATAAATGGTCTCACCTTGCCACTCCTCAGGGATAAGCCCATATTGAGCTAGATCCTCCCTGACGCGAGCGGGATTGGCTTGGGGCTTGTCGATCTTATTCACAGCTACGATTATGGGAACCCGCGCTGCCTGGGCATGCTGCACCGCCTCAATGGTCTGAGGCTTAACCCCCTCATCCGCGGCCACAACCAGGACCACAATATCTGTCAGCTGGGCACCTCTGGCCCTCATGGCTGCAAAGGCCTCATGTCCAGGAGTGTCCAAAAAGACAATGTCCCCGCCCGGCAAATGAATTTTGTAGGCTCCAATATGCTGAGTTATAGCACCCGGCTCCTGGCTAGCCAGGTTAGTATGCCGAATGGCATCAAGGAGAACGGTTTTACCATGATCCACATGCCCCATGACTGTTACAACCGGAGGCCGAGGCTGAATCAGCGACTTTTTCTCCGGCTCTATGGATAGAGCCTCCTCCTTGCCCCGGCTCAAGACCCTGACCCTAAAACCTTCCTGCTCGGCAATCCAGATAGCCTGATCAACTTTTAGGCCATCTCCAGCTCTGAGCACTTTTCCCCTGCCCCGCAGAGAGTTTTCAATTTCTTCCGGTGTCTTATGGATGGCTTTTGACAATTGCCGGATCGGTATTGATGGCCCTAGATCGATTTTCATACCCTTCCTCATCTTGAACATTAAGTAACTGCCTTTTTGATTCTTATTCGTCCTTTTATCGACAAGTTCACGATGAGCAAGGTAGTAGGGCTGCTTGGATATTATGCTTGGATATTAGAAGATGCTTGGATATTACGGTCAGAATGAAAGATGAGATAAAGATACCTCCCCCAAAATCAGCTTCTGGGAAAGATCGCCAATTCCTTCCAAATGCTGCTCTACCCGCCAGGCGATAACCTTCTGGTAGCCAGCAGCCAGCTTTTTCCCTCTCTGGGGGATGAGCTCAACCGCAACCAGTGCCGGCTGATCAATCGGCTCTCCGATTCGACTGGCTAACCAAACCATAACCTCCCCTGCTTCTTCAACGTGCTGATAAATATCAGCAGCTAAGATATGAGCCAGATAATTATAAATTTTCCCTACATGGCTGATGGGATTTTTTCCAGCTGAAGCCTCACCGCTCTGCGGCCGCATCAGGCAAATAAGACCGCTCACCTGGTTTCCCCGACCAACCTGTCCGCTGTCACCCTGCTCGGCAGATGTTCCAGTTACGGTAAGGTAAATTCCATCCTCACCCCTCCCCCGCTCATCCAGGGTATTGATATGAATCTGCAAAGGGGAGGCATCAAAGCGGGAGCGGACAAAGTCAGCTATGGACCGACTTATAGCTTCCTTCTGATCAAAGTAGTCACTCTCACTGGCTATGAAGCGGTCCACCATAGCCAGGGCAATGGTCAGGTCTAACGCTTGATCTGATCGGACAGCCATGATCTTGATATCTTCACCAGCAGATGGGAATTTTTCCTGAAAACAGGCTGAGGTAAGATACTGCTCTAGCGAGACGACCAGCTCTTCAGTCGGAGTGAAGGGAGCAAATCCTACAGTAGCCGAGGTATCATTCGCTTTGAGCACCTGTCTTTCACTTGGCGTAAAGATACCCATAAGCTCTCTTGATCCCGGATTGAGGCCGCTTTGGAAGGTTATATGCTGATCCGGATCAAAATATCTTAGGTTTCGTCTGATCCAATTGCGGGCTGACTCAACCACAGTGTCCCAGACCGGCAAATCCTGCCCAAGGTAGTGAAGCGTGGCCCGATCCCCGATGATCATCCGAAGAGGAGTGATAATCCTTCCCCCGCCAAAAGCTACTGCTGCCTGGCCAGCAGATAGCAGCCCCTTGTCGAGATTATAGTGGAGGATTCGGCCAGTATATTTCTGATAAAGCTGCACTAAGGCGCAAGAGGCCTCCTCCATCAGACAGTCGCAGATTGAGTCAGGGTGCCCCTTCCCTTTCTTTTCCACAATCTCAAGGGATTGATCCTTCATAGGCAGACGCTCACCAATCCGAATGGATAATGACCTTGGCTGGCTAGCTGCTGGCATATAAAAGATACCCCTAGTGTTAATGGTTAATATTGGATTCCACTCTGATTTTGTATCGGCAGAAAAAGGATTAAGTTGGAAGGAGCGCTTTTGAATTTGGAAGGAACCCTTTTGAAAAAGGGTTCCTTCCAAACCATCCTCCTAAAACTTTAATTAATTTAATTAAAGTTTTAGGAAAAGGGTTTAAGGGGAAAACCCTTACTCGATAAGGGTTTTCCCCTTACAAAAAAGGTGAGCTTGTCGTACAGGTTCTGGAAGACGAAAGGCTCTGGTACAGGCCAAAACTATTGACACTGCTGTATCTAAGTCGATCTTGTGGCCAATGGAGATAAACAGCGGCTTGGTCCCTCGTCTAGTTCTAAGCACCATGCCGATTATTTTTCCACCCTGCCAGAGGGGAGATCTTTCTCCCTTTTGCTCTCCAGGCTCGGCGTATTTTCCAATTAGTCTGGTCTTGGCGCAACCAATGGTCGGATGGTCAAGGATTACCCCAAGGTGAGAGGCAAGGCCCAAGCCTCGTGGATGGGCTATGCCCTGGCCATCAACCATGATAACATCAGGCTCATGCCGCAGCCGGCTAAAAGCTTCGAGCATAGCTGGGGCTTCGCGAAAGCTAAGAAAGCCCGGAATATAGGGGAAGACAGCTTCTCCCTCGGCCTCGATCTGCTCTACGATCTCAAGCTCCGGGAAGGTCATGACTACCACCGCAGCCACTAGGCGATTATCTATCTTTGAGTAAGAGATATCTGCTCCGGCGACCAAGGCTATCGGCTTAGTAATGGGCTGGGGCTCAACCATCCGGCTAAGCCTTCGTTGAATCTCAGCTGCTTCTTGAGGACTAACCGCCCAGGGATGAATATCCTGATAGTGCATACACTCTCTCACTCACAACCTTCATTTTCCGCCGCTTCTTGCTCCTTTTGCTCCGGCATAGCAACCTCTAGCTCTGCAAGCTCTCCTTCCGCCTTCACCTCTGGTTCTCCTGCCTCTTTCTTGAGGAAAATAATGCCAAGAGGGGGTAGCACCAGCGACAGAGAATAGTCCCGACCATGAGCAGGAAATGAGGTAGCCTCGACTTGACCAAAATTCCCCCAGCCGCTTCCGCCATAAATCGTGGCATCACTGTTTAGGATCTCTTTCCAGAGGCCACCTTGCGGCACTCCCACTAGGTAATTTTCTCTAGGCACTGGAGTGAAATTGCAGACTACTAAGATCTGATCAAGGGTTGTTTTCCCTCGCCTGATAAAACTGAGCACACTTGATTCAGCATCATGAAAATCTACCCATTCAAACCCTTGGCTGCTAAAGTCAAGCTCATAGAGTGCAGGCTCTGAAGCATAGAGGTGATTTAGGTCTTCGACCCACCTCTGCACCCCTTGATGGGGAAAATATGCCAGAAGATGCCACTCAAGGCTTTCATCATGGTTCCACTCTCGCCACTGGGCGAACTCTCCGCCCATAAACAAGAGCTTTTTGCCTGGATGAGCATACATATAACCTAGCAAAAGGCGCAGGTTAGCGAATTTCTGCCAATCATCCCCAGGCATTTTACTAAGTAGAGAGCCTTTCCCATAGACCACTTCATCATGAGAGAGGGGCAGAACAAAGTTTTCCCAGAAAGCGTACCAGATGCTGAAGGTCAACTGATTCTGATGATACTTTCGATAGACAGGGTCTTTGGAAAAATAAGACAGAGTATCATGCATCCAGCCCATGTTCCATTTTAGGCCAAACCCTAACCCTCCGATATAAATTGGGCGAGAAACCATCGGCCAGGCGGTGGACTCTTCAGCTATGGTCTGAACATCAGGGTAGGCCCGGTAGATAGCCTCGTTCAGCCGTTTGATAAAGCTGATGGCCTCAATATTCTCCTTGCCTCCATACTCATTCGGGATCCACTCGCCCTCTTTCCGGGCATAGTCAAGGTAGAGCATGGAGGCTACGGCATCTACCCTGATGCCATCAATATGGTAGCGGTCAAACCAAAAGAGAGCAGAGCTAATCAGAAACGCCCTGACCTCGTGGCGACCATAGTTAAAGATATAGCTCTTCCATTCGGGATGGAATCCCTTTCGCGGATCAGCATGCTCATAAAGATGCGTGCCATCAAAGTAGACCAGCCCCTGGATATTATCGGGAAAATGCGAAGGCACCCAGTCAAGGATAACCCCTATCCCGTGCTGGTGGAGATAATCGATCAGATACATAAAATCCTGAGGAGTGCCGAATCTGCTGGTAGGAGCAAAAAAGCCGACGATCTGATATCCCCAGGAGCCATAGAAGGGATGTTCCATAATCGGTAGAAACTCAACGTGAGTAAACCCCATCTTCTTGACATAATCAGCCAGGGGCTCGGCTATCTCCCGATAGGTGAGGGGTCGGCCTCCATCTTCTGGATGCCGCCTCCACGATCCAAGATGCACTTCGTAGATAGCTATAGGCGCATTAAGAGCATTGGCCTGGCTGCGGCTTTTCATCCAATCACTGTCTGCCCACTCATACTTTAAGTCCCAGACTACCGAGGCTGTCTCTGGGGCAGGCTCCCAAAAGAAAGCAAATGGGTCTCCCTTATCAGCACGGTAGTTTTCATACCTTGATCTGATATGGTACTTATAAGGAGTCCCGTGAGCGATCCCCGGAATAAACCCCTCCCAAATCCCTGAGCCATCCGCTCGCAGGGCCAAGGGATGGGAGTCAGGGTTCCAGTCGTTGAATTTCCCCATCACTGTAACCTGCTCAGCATTCGGAGCCCAGACTGCAAAGTAAACTCCACTGGTTCCATCAACAGTGAGCAAATGCGAGCCAAGCTTCTCATAAAGCCTAAAATGGCTCCCTTCCCTAAATAAATAAATATCATTCTCAGTTAAAAGACTCACTCTATCCACATCTAATCTCCACTATATCTTTGGAAGGAACCCTTATTCAATAAGGGTTCCTTCCAAACCATCCTCCTAAAACTTTAATAACTATAGTTACTAAAGTTTTAGGAAAGGGGGTATAAGGGGAAAACCCTTTTTCAAAAGGGTTTTCCCCTTAAGGTTTTCCCCTTTTTACTCTTTTTCCTCAAGCAGCCGTTTTACTCCTCTCAAGGGGATAGCTACCCAATCAGGCCGATTATTTAATTCATATCCAATCTCATAAATCGCCTTATCAAGGAGAAAGGCATCGAGCATGATCCGCAGCTCATTTCTTTCCTTGGGGATAAAAGGCGCATCCTTGGCCGTATCGAGATATGATCTTAGAAAAGTGCCTCCGCTATATTTGTACCACAGCTCGGCCCAGGGCTCAAGCTGTATCCTATCCTCGGCCCTGATCAGGGCTTTTTTCAGCAGAGCGGTGTAGGCTGCATAATGAAGTGATCTTAGCATACCTGCCACATCCCGCAAGGGGGATCGTTTGATGCGCCTCTCGCTCAAAGATCTAGCTGGCTCGCCTTCAAAGTCAATAATCACAAAATCCTTCCCTGTATAGAGCACCTGCCCTAAGTGGTAATCCCCGTGAATCCTGATCTTTCCACTGCAGATCTTCTTTTGGAGAATAGCCTTAAACTTACTAATTACCTGTTTCTTTGAGCTGAGAATCTCCTCAGCCAGCTTTCTTTCCTCAGCAGGAAGCACCGATAGGCTTTTTTCCAGAAGTTGAAGGGTGTGCAAGGCCCCGGTTTGCAATGATTGATAAACGGCCCGCTGGTGAAGAAGCGAGTAAGGCTCTAAGGCAAAATGAGGATTTTCTGGCTCTTCGGCCAGAGCAAGGTGGAGCTCTGCTGTTCTTTTGCCCAAGATGCTAATCATGTCAAGATAAGCTGACATAAGCTCCTGAAAAAGCGGTGGAATTTCCTGATAAGCCGCCTCAAGAGGCGAAGCCGGCGCTTTCGGAAGCTCTTTAATCTCGCCTACCTTGGAAAGTACCATGCCAAAATACCCCTCCAGCGCATCGAGGATATAACTCCAGGCATCTCCTGCATTAGGCACAAACCCCTGAACAATAGCCAAGATAAGCGGCTCTGCCTTTGGTTTTCGATACTCAATCACTCCAGCAAAGGACGGCACATGGGGGAAAGATAACTTTTCAGTCAGAAACCAAAGCATCTCAAGCTCTGAATTCATTCCCTCCTCAAGCCGTCTAAACAGCTTAAGGAAAAATTTATTCCCGTAGAGAATGGAGGAATTACTCTGCTCTGCCCGCAACACCTGGGATTCGGAAGGGATTTGCTCCCGTCTGATGAAATCCCGAAGCGCCTTTCCTGGATAGGCAGCCAACTCACCTTCTTTATCCTTAACTTTAAGCCTTTTGACCACCATCATCAAAAGATCATGGCGAAATTTAGGGCTATAGAGGCCATCGTAGATTATTCCTCTGGTCTCATCAACTGCCAATTTGGCTATTACTCCATGCGGTGATTCCTCGATAATTTTTTGCCCCTGATCTTCTTGGGCAAAACTGAGCGGCAGCAGATACATGTCAGGGACCCCTTCCGTGTACTGAACCTCAAGGAAGAGGAGATGAGTGGCCGGAGGGGTCTTGCCAACCGAAATATCTTTCACTATCTTGACCTGCTGAATCCGCCTCATCTTACCTCCAAACCAGCGGGCATTTTTCAGGAAAAGAGGCAATATCTCCCCCTCGAGCACCTCTTTTGCTTTCCCCTCAAAGAGCATCTCCCACTTTCGGCTTACTTGGATTTGGGGCAAAGCCCTCGTGGCTCGCACTTCTACTCCCTCCTTCTGCCTCTCCAGCAGAAACAGGTAATAGCCGTATGATCCGAGGGTCAGGGCGTAAGGATGCTCCCTTATGGCCAGAAAGGGATTCTTACTGAAAGCCTCTACCGGTACATAACCGGCGTACTTAGAAAGGTCTAGCTCGACCAGTTGAGGATGCCGCGACAGATTCACGACCACCAGAATGTTCTCATCCTGATACTGGCGGATAAAAGCCAAAATCTTCATATTCTCAGGGTAGAGAAATTCAATCCTCCCCCGACCAAAGGCCTTGAAATTGTTTCTCATAGCGATGAAATGTCTCATCCACCATAGCAGGGAGGATTGGCTTCTGTCCTGATTCTCCACGTTAACGGCTTCATAGTGGTACTCAGGATCAATGATCACGGGCAAATAGAGCTTCTGGGGATTAGCCCGCGAGAATCCGGCGTTTCTGTCTCCACTCCACTGCATGGGGGTTCTGACCCCATTCCTGTCTCCGAGGTAATAGTTGTCTCCCATACCGATCTCATCACCATAGTAGATCACCGGAGTGCCCGGCAGAGAAAGAAGAAGGAAATTCATCAGCTCTATCTTTCTGCGGTCATTTTCAAGGAGCGGAGCCAGACGCCTTCGAATCCCAAGATTGATCCTGGCTGTGCGGTCTTTGGCGTAAATCCTGTACATATAATCCCGCTCTTCATCGGTTACCATCTCAAGGGTAAGCTCATCATGATTTCGTAAAAAGAGCGCCCACTGACACACATCGGGGATCGGCGGTGTCTGATCTAGGATTTCTATGATCGGGTATCGGTTTTCCATCCTGATAGCCATAAACATCCTGGGCATCAGGGGAAAATGAAAGGCCATATGGCACTCGTCACCCTGTCCGAAATAGTTAACCGCATCCTCCGGCCACTGGTTAGCCTCGGCTAGAAGCATCCTGCCCTTGAATCGGCTATCAATGTGAGCCCTCAGTTTTTTCAAAAATTCGAAAGTTTCTGGCAGATTCTCGCAATTGGTTCCCTCCCGCTCAAAGAGGTAGGGGACGGCATCAAGACGCAAGCCATCTACACCCATATTAAGCCAGTAGTCGATTACCCTCAGCATGGCCTTCTGGACGGGGGGATGGTCGTAGTTAAGATCTGGCTGATGGGAATAAAAGCGGTGCCAATAATAGGTCTTGGCTAGCGGATCCCAAGCCCAATTGGAGGTTTCGAAGTCTTTGAAGATGATCCTGGCGTCTTGGTACTTTTGCGGTGAATCCCAGACGTAGAAATTTCTCCACTTAGAGCCTGGTTTTGCTCTTCGCGCCCTTTGAAACCATTCATGCTGATCGGAGGTGTGGTTTAAGACCAGCTCCGTAATAACCCTGATTCCCCGACGATGGGCCTCTTTGAGAAATTCCTTAAAGTCTCGCAGCGTGCCGTAGTCAGGATGGACATCAAAATAGTTAGCGATGTCATATCCATCATCGCGCAGGGGTGATGGATAAAAAGGGAGGAGCCAGATGGCTGTTATGCCGAGATTTTCCAGATGATCAAGTTTCTGGGTAAGCCCTGGGAAGTCTCCGATACCATCACCATTGCTATCGTAAAAGGCCCTTACGTGAAGCTCATAGATGACTGCATCCTTATACCACAGGGGATCATCTTCCAGGTAAGCAATTTTTTGGGGCGATATCAATTCCATTCCTCACGCAAAATAATCAAAAATTATTCAATTTAGATACCTAAAAGACGTATAAGTATATATATTTTTTAGTTTAAAATACTTACATATCTACCTTAGCAAATCTCCTTGATCAAATCAACCCCCATTTTTTTCTCTATCCTAATATCCTGATCAAAAGCCACGAGTAATTTTCCTTTCTTCGAAATTGCTAAGGGCTTGATGTTGTTGGAGTATTGGAATGTGGGGAACATCTAGAATTATGAAGCCCTGAATCGGCACTGGTTCAGTTTAATTGACTCTTTTTTGTCCTTCTATAGGAGGGTTTTTTCACTCTCCTCTACCACCCGATTCAATTCCGCTTGCAACTCGGTCGGAAGCCCGGCAATATCGACGGTCAAAAATCCCCGCACAATGGCGGCAATAGCTTCTGATTCAGGGAGTCCCCTGGCCATCAGATAGTTTATCTCTTCCTGGGCAATCTTTCCTACCGCGGCTTCGTGAGAGAGGTCTATGCCTGGAAGATAGCCCTCAAGCTCTGGAATAGCCTGAATCATTCCTCCCTGCTCAAGAATCAGACCACGGCATTCAAGGTGAGCCTTGATATCTTTTCCCTTTCCGACTAGACATCCCCTGGCCCGGATGTTGCCTCCGGCTGAAATAGCCCGGCTCACTACCTCAGCCCGGCTGCCCTCAGCCTCAAGGATAACCCGTGAGCCAACATCGAGCTCAGAGCCTCTGCTGGCCACCAGGATGTTATAGTAGCGGGCCAGGGCATCTTTCCCCTCTAGCCAGGTTGTCGGATACATCTGGAGCGAGTGAATAGGCTTCATGGAAACATAATTGGAGATGAAAATACCCGAAGGTCCGACAGAGGCTGCCGAGCGTGGACGAACATCCATCTCCTCGGCCCAGTTGTGAATCATGGTGAAGGTGAGTCGAGCCCCCTTTTTGATATAGAATTCAGACACTCCTACATGCAGCCCTTGCCTCATTCGCGGCCGGGCGGCACAGCCAGTTATTATGTCAAGCTCAGATTCTTCTTCGGCAATGATGATATTGTGCACGTTTTGTACCAGGCTGTCTTGCTCCATATAGAGACAGGCTTGAACGGGAAAGAGGGTTTTGACCCCTGGCCGGGTGCGGATAAAGTATCCATGATGCGGATTAAGATACGCCCAGGCTGTGTATTTGTCCTGATCTGGCGGGATCATCTTCCAGCAGTAATCCTTTAGCCAGTCGTATTTGGCCAGGGCCTGGTCAATGGTTAAAATTTCGACTCCCTCCTGGTGAATCTGGCAGTGTATTACCGAGTGGTTTTTCTGAAAATAGGTTCCTGAGCGGCCCTTTTCTCCCGTTTCAATACCAGCCGATAGGACTTGCCTGGACAGCTCAGCCGGAAGCTGGCTCAGATCCTCCTGATACGACTCTTGGGGAGCTATCAGGGTAAAGCGGCTAAGATCAACATCAGGGCCGTATTGGGCTGGTTTGTCTAGGGCCGCCTGCGCTCTCTTCTTCATTTCTAGATCATGCATCGCACACACTCCTCATATCCTACCTCCTTGATGCAGCGCAGTATCTCCCGCGGATTCCCCTGGCAGGCGATCGTTCCGTTCATCATCACATACCCTCGGTCTGCATCCACATAGTCAAGGATATAACCAGTATGGGTAATGATCAGGCCGCCGATCTTGCGCTCTTCCCGTACCTTGCGCCGGCATTCGGCTGATTCCTCTGCAGGCCACTGTCGGTGGAGCAGTTGGTTGATACCTTTACCGATGAGAGCGATATTCTCAAGGTCTACGCCTGACTCTGGCTCATCCAAAAGGGCTAAGGTGGGAGATTGTACTAGGAGCTGTAGGAGCTCTGATCTTTTAATTTCCCCACCTGAAAATCCTTGATTGACATCACGGCCCAAAAAATCCTGGAAATTTAGCTCTTCGACCAATGGTCGATAATCTTGTTGGCTGTGGCGATGGCAAATTTCGAGCATCTGCTGGGTCTTTAGTCCCTTTATGGTTGGAGGCCGCTGAAATGAAAGCCCAAGCCCTGCTTGAGCCCGCTCATAAACAGGAAGATTAGTAATATCCTTACCATTAAAAATAATCCGGCCTGAAATAACTTCATAGTCGGCAAATCCCATAATGGTCATCAGCAGGGTTGTCTTGCCCGATCCATTTGGGCCAAACAGAACGTGAACCTCACCCGCAGGGATGTGCAAATTAACACCGTGCAGGATAATCCGGTTAAAAAGACGAACACTTAGATTCTCAATGACCAGCATAATCGCTTTACTCTCTTTCTCACCTCAAATTGAATTTTGCCCTCTTTCTGAGGAAATTGTTTTATGTCTAAGCCAAGTTTACTGTGTTTAATCCTTAGGTCGTGAAAAATTCATAATTCATTGACAATGTTTATGATTATTCGTATAGTTACACTGTATGGAACCGATAAGGTCTTGAGCATCAAGGTAATTCTTGAAGGGAGAGTTGGGAAAAAAGATTTGGAAGGAACTTATCTTAGTGATTTTGGAAGGAACCCTTTTGAAAAAGGGTTCCTTCCAATCCATCCTCCTAAAACTTTAATTAGGCCATTTTCGGGGAGGCAATTTTCTATGATTGAGCTTGACGGGGCGACAAAATCAGGGAGCGGAACGATCCTGCGCTATGCAGTCAGTCTTGCCTCTCTGCTTGGGGAAAAGCTTCATCTAGTCAACATCAGGGCTAAGCGGGACAAACCCGGGCTTCGTCCCCAGCACCTTACTGCCCTCCTTGCCTGCTGTGAGATGAGCGGAGGCCGGGTTGAGGGGGCGCAGGTTGGGTCTGGAGAAATTTTCTACTATCCGGGCTCATCTAAAATCTCACGGCGGGATTTTTCCTGGAACATCGGCACAGCCGGATCAACCACCATGTTAGCCTTCAGTATTCTTCCCCTGGCTGTCTTCTCCCGCCAGCTCCACAGCTTTACTATCTGTGGCGGGCTTTTCCAGGACTTTGCCCCCAGCGCCTATCACCTTCAGCATGTTCTCTTGCCCCTTTTGGCCCGAATGGGAGTAAAGGCCGAGTTAAGAATTCTCCAGCCAGGCTATGTGCCACAAGGCGAGGGGAAGATCGAGCTTGTTACCTCTCCTTTGGACCATCCCCTTTGCGGCCTCTCTCTCCCTACCCAGGGTGAGATCGAGCGGGTCTGGGGGATATCTCTTTCCTCTCATCTCGAAGAGCAAAAGGTTAGCCAGCGTATGGCTGACACCTGCCGCAAGCTGCTGCAAGAAAGCGGCCTTGAAGCCCGCATTGAAATCATCAACGATACCAAAGCTGCTCAGAAGGGAGCGGCGCTCTTTGCCGTAGCCTCTACCCGATCTGGCTGCCTTCTTGGAGCTGATATGGCGGGAAAACCTGGCAGAAGATCTGAGTGGATTGCTGCCCAGGTAGCCCACATGCTCCTTGAGGACCTTCACTCTGGGGCCTCGGTTGACCGCCATCTGGCTGACCAGTTGATTCTCTTTGCCAGCTTGGCTCGGGGAACCACAGAATACCTTATCCCTCACATGACCCCGCATGTAGAGACCAATCTGTGGTTAGTAAACAAGATCCTTGGGGCCAAAACCTCCCAAGATGGCCGTCTGATCAGAATAGAGGGCATCAGCTTTTGGCCATACCTTCAATAGCTAGTGATGTTAACGCGAGTTCGATATTTAGCGAGTTCGATATTTAGATAGTATTTTCGACCCTAATGGGTACTGAAATATTTATCCAATTGATTTACTTAGCCTTTTTTGCCATAGTTATATCGGACTCACATGATTTTAGGGAGAAAAATGGCTGCATCAGCATATGTCAAAATTCGCGGTATCTACACTACCGCCCTGACCAGGCTTCTCCTTGATCATGGGTATAAGATCACCCGACCATCCCCTCAGATTCAGCAGCGATTCGCCCTTATGGGAACAAATTCCCCGGAGGATATTCTGATCAGGGACCGCAGGGATCATCAAGGAGTGCTCATTTCAGGGAATAGAGAGCAGGCCGCACGCCTAATATCTCTGCTCAGAAACTGCCTACTCGATATGGTGGTGCGGCCTGCTGGATTCAAGCCTTGGCAGGCAGAAGAGGGGCTATTTTGGGAGGATAACGAGCAGCTTGAGGCCGAGATAGCAGGTGAAGAAGCCGAGATGGAGCTTGAGATAGAATTTCCCGCAGTCTCAAAAGCTACCCTTGATGCCATTCGGGGGCAGGTTACGCCAACCGTAAAGAACCATCACCTCCTGAAAATTGTTTCCCCATCATGGGTTGATCTCGTCGAGGAGGCAATCCGCTCAACCCCTTGGCGTAAGGCAGAGCTGGAGGACAAGCTATGGGAAGATATAATTCTTCGCCCCTTGAGGCAGCAGAGAGAATTAATCGGCCTGATCCATGTTCATCCCGAAGGCAGGGAGCTTTCACTTCGAGGGGGAAAAATCCTTAACCTGGAAAGGGATTGCCTGCTCGTGCGAAGAGAATTTTCCGAAGCAAACGGCCAGCAATACGACGGGCTTGAGCTTCCTATCGAGCCTGGAGACTACGGGATCACGCAAGTGAGCCGAAACGGCTGGTTTTTGCAACACAGTTATTACTCGCAAGATGGCTTATTAAAGGGAACCTACTGGAATATTAATACGCCCGTTGAGTTTTATCCTGATCGTATCCGCTACCTAGACCTTCATATTGATGTGGTTCAAAGGTCGGGTGAGGCACCTCGACTCATCGATCAGGAAAAGTTGGATAGAGCTGTAGATTGTGGGCTGATCAGCCCTAAGTTGGCCCGATGTGCCCGTGAGGTGGCCAAATCCCTGCTCATAAGAGGTGGCTAGCTCCCTGCTCATGATTTGAAGTAAATATTTGGGCCATTGACTCTTTAGTGGTCCTATCGCTAACAAAGAGTGTGCAAGCTGGGCGAGCACAAGGTCTGCCCCTACATCCGCACCTATATTGGGTAATTTGATCTGCTCTCGCACTTAGCGAAAAGACCACTTTAGCTTTCAGCTTTTGCTTTCGAAAGGTCCACCTCGAGTTTTTTCTGAAGCTGATCGCTTCGGCTTCGTTTCCTACGTCGCCGCCGCCGTTTCTTCTTCACCGCGGCCTCTCCGGCAGAGGCCGATTGGCCAGGGATTACAGTGAGAGAGACCTCTGGTTTTTCTGTCTGTGGTTTATGGGCAGAGATATTTTCACCTTGCTCACTCCCTGAGTGAGCCGCGGCCGCCTCTGCTGGTCTTTGGGCTCGCTTTTTCCTAGCGCGGGATCTGCGGTTTCGGTTTTTTCCCTCTCTTTTGGGTGATGATTTATCTTTTTTCCTAGCCGGACGTTGGTATGGTAAAAAGAGTTCGTCCTCTGCCCAGAGCACGGGGATTTTCTTTTTGATAAATTCTTCGATATTTTCCAAATACAGGGCACAGTCCTCACAAACGATGCTGATTGCTTTTCCGGCTGCTCCAGCCCTGGCTGTTCGGCCAATGCGGTGGACGTAATCCTCCCGATCCTGTGGTAGACAGTAGTTAATAACGTGAGTTACATCATCAATATGGATGCCGCGGGAGGCCACATCAGTGGCTACCAGAATAGGGAGCCGCCCCTGTCTGAAGCTCTCTAGGATACGCAGCCGCCTCTTCTGGGGAAGATCCCCAGTAATTGCCTGAGCCTGATAATTATTGGCTCTCAGATAATCAGTAATCTGCTGGGCCTCACGCCGGGTGTTGGAAAAGATCATAGTCCGATCACATCCATCCGTTTTCAAAATGCCTAGCAGGAGACTGAACCGCTCGCCTTTTCCCACATGATAAAGGCATTGCTCAACCCGGTCAACGGTTACCTGTTCTGGATTGATCACAATTTTTTCAGGCATGTTCATATATTCATAGGTCAGCTCCATCACTCTGGTGCTCAGAGTGGCTGAAAACAGCAGGCTTTGCCGCTGATCATAGGGAGGGAGCTTTCGCATGATGCGCCGAATATCCCGAATAAATCCCATATCAAACATCCGGTCTGCTTCATCCACGACCAAGATCTTAATGTGCTTGAGACTGAATAAGTTCTGATTGTAGTAGTCAATCAGCCGCCCAGGGGTGCCGATAATAATATCCACACCCTGTTGCAGGATTTGGGCTTGTTTCTGGTAATCAATCCCTCCAAAGACAGGGGCTATGGTCAATCCAGTATATTGACCAAGAGCCAAGGCATCTTTATAGATTTGGACCACTAACTCCCGGCTGGGAGCAATGATCAGCGCTCGGGCATGCTTTTGGGAGCCATCAGGGGGAATGTGGTCTTCCAGGAGCCTAGTAAACAGGACAATCAAAAAAGCCGCTGTTTTTCCTGTTCCGGTCTGGGCCTGGCCGGCAATATCTTTCCCCTTCAAGGCTAAGGGAATGGTTGCTTCCTGGATGGCGGTACATTCAGTAAAACCAACAGCTTTAATCCCTTTCAGAACCGCTTCTGGTAAATTCAGTGATGCAAAATCCATAGGGAATTAACTATCATTCTCTCCTTCACAACATTTTTATAGATTTTTCCATTATAGAGGGTAATTACATTTCTGTCAAATTATTTACAAACTATGCAGATGTTCTTCGCATTCTCCTCCCTGACAGCCACAGAAGCAGGGCGATTGCATGGAAAATTGGTTAGTTTTAAGAAAATTGATTAGTCTTAATCTACACTTTTGCAGAAATTTCTTATCGCCTTGAAATCCTTGAAATTTACCTCTAATAGCCACTCCAGTAAAATCAAGGCCTTGGAGAAAAAGTGCAAAAGTATAGTCTTAATATCAATTGATAGATTTTTAGACTACTGCCCTCATATTTTATTGAAATTATTTATTATCTCTGCTATATTGATTTTTCAAATAGAAAAATTTTTCACTGAGACTGTCTGACAAACCATCTCATCACCATCTCAAGCTTGGGGTTTTGACAAATTATGCTCACCATGTTTATTCTGAAAAAAATAGTTTCCCAGTTTCTTTTCCCGATATTTTTAAGCTTTGAGTTTTCCCTTATCGGCTTGGTTCTCCTCTGGTTTACCAAAAGGCAGCGTGCAGGAAAGGTATTAGTCAGCATAGGGCTACTTCTTATGCTAGCCTTAAGTTATGGTGCCGTATCAAACCGTTTGCTCAAGCCCCTGGAAAGAAAATATGAACCGTATGAGCGGGTATTGGCTCGGCAGGCAGGTGCCGACTCACTGAAAAAGATAAAGTTTATTGTTGTTCTTGGTGCAGGACATCAGTCTGATCCAAATATCCCAACCTCCAGCCAGCTCGATGAAGATGCCTTGGCCCGGCTAGTTGAAGGAATTCGAATCTACCGAAAGCATACAGGCAGCAAGCTCATTCTGTCTGGCGGATCTCTCTTTGATCCGATCCCTCATGCTTATGTTCTGGCACGGGTAGCCCAGGAGCTTGGTGTCTCCGAGAGCGACATTATCATTGAACCTTGGTCGAAAGATACCCGAGATGAGGCGCTTTTGATAAAGCCGATTGTTGGCCCTGAGCGGTTTATCCTTGTAACCTCAGCATCACATATGTCACGGTCAATGGCCTTGTTTCAAAATATTGGCCTAAATCCCATCCCGGCACCTGCAGGATACTTGGCAAAGGATGAGCAAAGGCTCAGCGTCAGCTCATTTTTCCCAAGCGCCAGAAACCTTCGGAAAGCGGAGCGGGTATTTTATGAATATCTGGGAATTACCTGGGCTCGGCTGAGAGGTCAGGTGCCTGATTAGCCTTCTTAAGGTAGGATGAAGCCTCCCGAAGTCTCCTTGAAAGTCCCGAAGAAGAAATAAAACAGAGAGTGCTTACCTCAAAACTTCTGGTGACCTAAAAAAATTTTTCTTTTCTGGAATTTGCTTTTTTTATGTCTAACATGTTAAACTTTATAGGGATCACTGGACAACACTTTATAGGGATCGCTGTATAACTTAGCTCAAGTTGAAAAGATGGCATACTTACCCTTATCCACACTGCCCGACTAGTATTCGATCCACACTATTATTTTAACTATCCTAAAATAATGTGCATTTAATATTTGATTAAATTTAATATTTGATTATATATGATTATAATCCAAAGATTTTAAAAATTTGATATTTCATATCTTATCTAATTCCAAAGTCAATACTTGATGAGAGTTACAATCTTGAGGAGAGGTGTAATATGAATAAGGTCAATAAAAATAAAATCCAATTAAAACGATACCTTTTTTTCAGTCTTATCTTGGCAGCTATTTTTCTAGCCGTGGTTTTCTCTTTAGCCAAAAATGTCGTATCTTCCACTCCAGCCTGGCTAGACCCCTGGGCCTTCGCCTCTCCCAGTTTCATCCCCTGGACATCTACGCCGCTGGTAACTCCTCTGCCTGCCTACTCGCCTACCCCTGTGCCGCATGTGCAGTCCCCTTTGCCTGCAGGAAGCTGGCTATACAGTCTATTTTCCCCTGAAGCCTCACTCTCCCGCTGGTCAGCCGCCACCTCTCCCCTTCTTTCTCCTCTCTCTTCTCTACTTCCAGCAGAGCCTACAGGATTGGATACAGCCCAATTTCGCTATGGCCCACCAGCAGCCGCTCAAGCGCTAAATTACTATATCCCTGGCCAGCCAAATTATGTAGCCGGTCAAGTTTTAGTCACCTTCCGGCCTGGCACCCCAATGGCTGAAATAGCCAGGGTCTATGCCACCCATCAGTGCCGTGAAATTTACGCAAGCCCCTACGCGGGCTTTAAACTCCTGGCCATACCAAGCTACGTGCCTGCTCCGGAGATGGCTCGTCAGCTTTCTCTTGAGCCTTCGGTTCTCTATGCCAGCCCTAACTTTTATCGCTATGCACACCTCATTCCCAATGATCCCTACTATACCTACCAGTGGCATCTGCCAAGGCTAAACTGCAGCTATGCCTGGGATTTAAGCACTGGCATCGGCGCCCTGGTGGCTCTTCTTGACAGCGGCGTAGCTTACCAGACAGCCGGGGTCTATGCTCTGGCGCCAGACCTTGCCGGAACCCTCTTTGTACCTGGCTATGACTTTGTCAACCTCGATGCCTATCCAAATGATGACTATGGGCATGGGACCCACATGGCCGGATGCATCGCTCAGACCACTAATAATCTCTTGGGTGTAGCCGGCGTAGCCTTCAATGCCACCATCATGCCAGTCAAGGTGATGGATAGCACCGGATCTACAGCTATTACAGCCGAAGTGGACGGCATCTACTTTGCCGCTAACAATGGCGCCAAAATCATCAACATGAGCCTTGGAGGACCTGGCACCAGCGCAACTGAGCATACAGCCGTAACCTATGCCTATAATGCCGGAGTAACCATTATCTGCTCGGCTGGCAATGCAGGCTCAAGCATCCCTGAATATCCAGCCTCATACCCTGAGTGTATCTCTGTAAGCGCCATCCGCTATGACTACACCAGGCCTCTATACTCAAACTACGGCCCCTATATCGATGTCTGCTCCCCAGGCGGGGACCTATCCGTGGACCAAAACCTTGACGGCTTTGGCGATGGCATCTTGCAGCAGACCTTTGCCGCACCAAACTATACGAGCTTCTACTACTACTTCATGGAAGGGACCTCTCCGGCTGCGGCTCTGGTCTCAGGGGTAGCTGCGCTGATCGTCAGCAAGAGCACCTTGCCTCTTACTCCACTTCAGGTAACCGGCATCCTGGAGGGAACTGCCACTGACCTTGGAACAGTCGGCTGGGATCAGTACTATGGCTATGGCTTGGTTAATGCCTACTTGGCCGTGCTGCAAGCGCCATAGTTTTTCGCTTTCATTTATTACTATTATTACTATGCTTTTGCACTTTTTTCCGAACCCTTGATTTTACTGGATTTTCTATTAGAGGTAATTTTTAAAGATTTCAAGGCGTTAAGAAATTTCTGCAAAAGTGTAGTTATTAGTGGTCTTTTTTAGTGGTCTTTTCGCTAACAAAATGCGCAAGCTGGGTGGACCTAAGGGCCGCCCCTAGACGTAGGGGTGGGTTTAAAATCCACCCCTACCTTGTGTTACGCGTTTAGCGAACAGACCACTTAGGAAAGCAAAAGTAAATCCTTAAAAGAGAAAAAGGCACCTCCCTTCTTTTACTGAAAGGTAGAGAAGGGAGGTGCCTGAAAAATAAGCAAAAATTATAATCAGCGAAAATAAGCAGCGCCGCGCTAAATAATCGGCAACAGGCTAGTAAGCCCTGTGGATGAAGCCGGCGCAGTGGGAACAATGGTAGTAGTCGATATGGTTTGGGTTTGAGTCCAGGGGGGACCAGTTGGGATGGCTAAAAGAGCGGGCAAAAGCGTAGCCAGAGCTGTAGGAGCCGGAGCAGTCGGAACAGTAGTCACGGCTGTTGGTGCTACGGGAAGTGAGGCAATAGGCACGGCACTCACATTTACCACCGACAGGGTGGGATCAAAGATAATGGTAATTGTTGCCGCAGCATAACGCGTCGGCAAAATAGTGCCCATTGGGGCAAGGAGAGGCCGGGGCGGAGCAATCCGTAAAGGGGGCATACCCAGAGGAGCAGGCAGAAAAGGTGCAGGTGCATAAAACGGATTGGCTGGCGGCATATAGAAAAAAGGAGCCCGAACTCCCCCAAAAGCTCCCGGCGCTACCATTTGAGCTGATCCAAAACCAAACGAGAACAACAAAGCCGCGGTGGTAAAGAGTAATGAGATCCACTTTCTCATCGTTTTCCCTCCTTTGATACAATCTTTGATTATTTTCCTAGAATAGATGAATCTGCTTTAAACTTGATGTGAAAAATACAAATTCTAGGGATGCGCTCTTTATAATAGTTAAATATAATTATGCTCTAAATATTATCTATAATCTTCAGTGTTCACCTCCTGTAGCCAAAAATTACAATGCCAAAAAACGGATAATACACGCTTACCAACTCTCCTGCTGCTTTACGGTCTCCATAAGCATTCGAGCTTGGATATTGTCCGGCTCAAGCCGAAGAACCTCTTCTAGCTCTTGCAGCGATTGGCGATAATCCCTCCGGTATATGAGAGCCAGAGCCAGATTATAATGAACCTTTGGATCCTTCGGGGAAAGCTGTGCCGCCTTCTGCCATAGTTCTATGGCTTTTTCATAGTCTCCCTTTTTATAGAAAGCAGTACCAAGATTGATCATTGCTTCTGGATGGGCCGGAGTGCGGTCAAGGATCTTTTGCCATGATTGGATCGCCTCATCAAGATGATCCTGCTTGAGATAGGCAGTGCCGATATGTAGGTAAGCCTCATTTGAATTAGGATCAATCTCAATTACCTTTTTCCAAAGAGCGATAGCCTCGGGATATTTCTCTGTCTGAAAGTGAACCGCGGCCAAATTCAGCAAGGGGACAGGATCATGAGGGGCAAGCTGGTGAGCTTTCTCCCATGCCCTGATCGCCTCTTGGGCCTTGCCAAGTTCATCATAGAGAACGTGTCCCATGAGCAGGTAAGCCTCAAAGTTATTCGGGTCAATCTCTGTCGTTTTCCTCAACCAGGATAGAGCCTGGTCGAAGGAGCGAAGGTTAGTGTAAGTTTTGCCAAGGGAAAGAGAGATGTCCGATCGGGATGGTGCCAACCTGATGGCGGTTTCAAAAGGATCAACCGCACTTTTATACTCTCCTTGAGTGAAGTAGGTAAGTCCAAGGTAATTCCAGACCTCGGGATTGTTCGGAGCCAGCCTGGTGGCCTGAAGGTAGATCTTTTTAGCCTCTTCCAGCTCTCCCTCTTTGAAATAAGTCGTTCCGAGATTGACTAAAGCATCTGCATAGTTTGGCCTCAAACTGAGGGATTTCCGAAAGGCATCTTTTGCTTTGGAGTAAGAGGATTGCGCCAAATAGAGGCTACCAAGGTTATTCTGGACTTCAGCACTGTTTGGGTCTATGGCTGCTGCCTGGGAAAATTCTCGCAGAGCCTCTTCAAACCTTGAGCGGCGAAAGTATATCACTCCAAGGTTATTGCGAGCCTCAAGGTGTTTTGGCTCAAGCTTCAGAGTCTCCATGAAATGTTGGTATGCCTCATCTAGCTCTCCCTTCTCAAGAGCTATTTCCCCAAGGAGATTTTTAGCATCACTATAGTCTGGATCAAGCTCAAGGGCTGATTTGGCTGCTGAAATAGCTTCATCCTTTTTCCCCATCTCCCTATAGACCATGCCGAGGTTATAATAAACATCAGCATATTTCGACTCTTGCAGGGCGAGCTGAAATTCTTTCACCGCCTGCTCAAGTTGACCTAACTGATGATAGATAATCCCAAGGTGGTTTCGAGCCTCCAGATAGCCTGGCTGCATGGCCAGAAGATGTAAGAATCTATCCCTTGCCTGCTCAAATTTACCCATCTTTTCCTCTACACAGGCAAGGTAGAAGGTAGCCGAGAGATTTTCTGGATTTACATCGATGATCTTTTTAAATTCATTATAGGCTAGCTCATAAGACTCAAGATAATAATAAGAAAGTCCCCGATCTATCCCATCGATCAAATGGATCATATCCTTGGGATCAGCCCGCTTTTGAGAAGCTTTGGCTGCCTTATCCTCCTCTTTGGCTTTAGCGGCTCGAAAATAGCCAAGGCTTTCAAGCCGCCGCAAAGCAGTCTCATCCTGGATAAGTTTTGGCTGCTGCTTTTCCTTTTGCAACTTTTCCTTTAAGAGCGAAAGTTTCTTTTCCCACTCATTGGCCAGATCGGGTTTAGTAGACAGAAGATTGCGGTCTTCAGAAGAATCTTCAGCCAAATGGTACAGTTCAGATTTAGGTGCCTGGATATATTTCCAGTACTCCGTTCTTATCCCCTCAATTCGGCTCCAGCCAAAATTAAGCTCTGGATACAATGTTTCACAGAAGATTTCCTGATGGAGAGTCTGACATTTCCCCGAAATCAGGGGCAGGAGGCTTTTGCCCGGCAGGTGGCTTAAGGAAACTCCCTCAGGCTGGATCGAAAAAAGGTCCATAATGGTCGGGAAAATATCCAGGGTAGTAACCATTGGAGATATTTTTTTATGTTTTACTGTTTTTGAGACGGGCCCAAGCCCTGAGGGCGCCTTGATGATCAGAGGAACCCGCAAGGTTGTCTCATAGATAAAAATCGTATGCGTGGCCTCCCCATGCTCACCCAGCCCCTCACCATGATCTGCCGTCAGAATGACCACTGTCTTATCCCATACCCCCATCCTCTTAAGCCCATTGAACAAATTCCCAATGCACTTATCCGTATAGGCGATTTCCCCATCATAGAGGTGATGCTTATATTGCTCCCTGAAGGGAGAGGGAGGGAAATAAAGAGCGTGTGGGTCAAAATAATGGACCCAGAGGAAAAAAGGCTGACTATTACTTTTTTCCAGCCACCTGAGGGCAGATTGGGTAACTTCCTCAGCTCGCCTTTCACTGTCAAGGGGGCTGGCACTCGATCGCTTCTTTCTCGGCAGAGAGTCATTATATTCATCAAACCCCTGACTCAAGCCGAACATGGAGTTTAAGACAAAGGCGCCGACACAGGCACCGGTAAGATATCCCTGTGACTTCATGACTTCGGCCAGGGTGAGGGCACTGTCTGGCAGAAGAAAATTGCCGTTATTTTGTATCCCGTGCTGAATTGGATAAAGGCCAGTCATGATCGAAACATGCGAAGGCAGAGTGATCGGAACCGGAGTCAGGGCATGGGTAAAGAGAATACCTTCCGAGGCCAGAGCATCAATGGCTGGAGTCTTTATATTCTGGTAGCCATAGCAGCCAAGGTGATCGGCCCGCAGGGTATCAATCGTAATGAGAAGAAGATTATACTTTGATTTTTCCCCAGCCCCTTGAGCCGCAGCTTCACTCAAAGAAAGAGGACTTACTAGGATGAGCAAAAAGAGAAGCAACCAAAGATGAGAAAATGAAAATGATAATGATTTTTTGACCAACAGTTTTCGCCTTTCCATGACCAAAATACCTTACCCTTAGCAATATCAATATAGTGGGCCACAAGGAACAAGGGGCAGGGCTTCCATCTTGGTCACCCTGCCAGAATCCCTTATTCATACCATAATGATTCAGACCATGATGCGTTTGCCCCAGTGCACGTAATCTAAAATATAACTGGAGCTTGCAAAGTCAAATCAAATACTCCTTCATCCAAGACCGGGATATGAGTGCCTTCTACCGTGTAAAAACCTGTCATTGTAGTTGGTGAGGTAAGAATACAGGTCATAACCATAGTATATCCGGTAGATAGGAGCCCACTGAGCGAGATAACGTTGTTTACCATTACCCCATCAACACTAAATGGGATGCTGGCGTACTTGCTGCCAGCAAAAACAGCAGTCCCAAGTACCGTTCCCAAGAGGGGATCAACAACGATATTCAGCGTCATCGGCCCGGTATGCCAGAGAACAATATAGGCGATATAGGTACTGGTCCAGGTACCCACCCAGGTCCCTGACTGGGCAGCCGTACGGGTTGGGATAGCCGCTGTCAGGGTAGAGACCGGAGAAGCTGTTGGGATAAAAGGTGCAACAGGCGCAATTGGATAATATCCTAGGCTAGGTATAAGGTTAAATGGAGTATACAGCAGAGCAGTAAAGGGATCAAAAACAGGATAGTAAGCAGTAGCTGGATACTGGGCCTCGCTCAGGGGCAAAGCCAAGATTGAGATGGAGATGAAAACCACAAGAGGTGATACGATATACTTTGTCCATCTAGTCATGGTTAGATATCCTTAAAAAGTCAAAAAATTCATATCCCTGTTATTCTGCAGCCGCAACTTTTGCAGCTACTAGTTTAAATAATAACCGGAGCAAGCAGGCTCAAATCGAATATGCCCTCGTCTACCAGATCACCAGCCGTAACTATGGTATAAAAACCGTTCATCGTGGTCGGTGAGGTGAGAACGCAGGTTATGTCAATAAGATATCCTAGTTTTGGGATGCCCTCTAAGCTGATGATATTATTGACTTTGACCCCACTTACATCAAATGGAATGTTGGCATATCTACTCCCAGCCAAAAGAGCGGTGCCGACAACAGTGCCAAGCAGTGGATCGACAACTAGATTCAGCGTCATCGGCCCGGTATGCCAAAGAACGATAAAGGCGATCCAGGTACTGGTCCAGGTACCCACCCAGGTCCCTGTTTGGGCAGCCGTACGGGTTGGGGTGGTAAGGGCTGTAGTCGTAGGCAATGTTACCGGAGTAGGAAGAGGAGCAAAGGGGAATGTGGGAATAATCGGGTAGTAACTTGGTGTGAGCAGTGGATTAAAAGTGGTTGAAAGCAGTGAGGCAAAAGGATCAAAAAGAGGGTAGCTGCCCGCAGCCACTCTATAAAGGCCGGGAGAAAAAACGTAAGGATTGAAGAATCCTCCATAACCTACGGCTGTATTGAGAGGAGGCAAGGTGCCAGCAGTATACTGCGCATAACTTGGTAGTACCCAGATTATGGATAGCGAAATGACAACAGTGAAAAAGAGCAAAACAATACTTCTTTTCCCTTTGGTCATAATAACCTCCTTTCTTATTACCTCATTATAATAAGGTTTACCTAATTATAATAAGGTCTTATATCTCTCATATCTCTCACAAAAACCCGGTTCGCAGGCTCTGTCAGGCTGTAAATTCCTCAAGATTCATTTTGGTGAATCTTGAGGAATTTACGTTTGTACGTCTCCTGATCAGATAAATAAATTCGATAATACAGCAAAAAGGAGCGGATTAGCTGTACTTACGGCTGCTGGCGAATAAAGTGCCTGAGCATAGAGTGAAGCCAGAGTCGAAACGATTGGACTTACTGTCGCTGTAGTAGTAGCCGCCGCCGTAGTAGCAGGAGCTACTGTGGTTACTGAAACCGTACCAGTGGTTGGGTTAGTAATAATAATCGTTGTCGCCGCAGGTGCCCTGGTTACAGGAGCCGCTATGGGATCAATAAAATAGGGATAAGGCTGGATAAAAAAGGGCGGCGGAACAGGTGGTGCGTAAACCGGCACGATCGGATAAAAATATGGATTTGCGGACCAGGGGAAGAAATAGGGTACTTGGGCCGCACCCTTTGATGACAAAGAAAAAATGACCATCATGCAGAAAATAACTATCTGAGAAGTTAATGCCAAACCTCTCGCCCCTTGCTGTTTTGACATTGCTTTAGTCCCCTTACTTAGCTTCTAAAGAAGCAATGTTGATAAATAACCAAATAATAATGGATTAGCTACAGAAAGAGGGCTCTCATAGAGGGCACTTGCGTAGAGTACACCTAAAATCCCTAACAGAGGTGCAGGAGCCGCGGTCGTGGTCGGCACTGTTGTGCTGACCACTGTGGTGGTCGTAGTGGGCGTAACCACAGTCGGAGCGCCAATGACCAGGGAGCCGGCTGTTGGGCTTACCGCGGTAATCCCTGTGGAAAGAATAATGGTCGCCTGAGGTGCTCTGATGTAGGGTATTGGCGCAATCGGATAAAATATGGGCGCTGGATAGATAGGAACAGGAGCATAGAAAGGTACAAGAGGGGGATAGAGAAATTGACATGCCCCTTTCTGGAGAGCTACTCCGAAAATAAATACACAACATAGAGCAGAAATGAGGAGTAATTTTTTAGTAAAACTCATAAAATAGCTCTTACTGCGCATATGGTAACTCCTAACACTTCAATGTAAAATAATTATTCGAGTTGAGGTTTTAGATAAAAATTATAACCTGTTAAAATAACCCTCCTTCTTCCTATACCAATAGCCTGCTCATTCCGCCAAAGATAAGTATAAGGTTAGTAGAACAAGGGTAGTTGGGGTCAGAGATAACGTACCCAAAGGCGCGGCTGCGGTAACTGTAGGGGTTGTAGGTAACAAAACGATGGTTGCCGCGGCAGCTCTTGTGGCCGTAGTCGGAAGAGACAGATAAGGATCAAACAGCGGGATTGTGGGATATATCGGAGCAAACACAGGATATGGCGGAACATAAGGATTATAGAAAGGTACGGTTGCATATGGTGCATATGGTGGAACATAGGGAAGAAATTGAGCACTAGCCTGAGTTGAAGCCAAGAAAATAACTGCTATAGCAAAGATAATAGCGCAACTTACATATTTCAAAGAAAATTCTTTCATAGTGAATAATCTCCTTCCTTGAAAAGAGTAATTAAGGTAAGGGAATCCGTCGATTATTCTCTTTAGCTTAGTTTTTAAGAGAGAATATACACATGAAATTAAAAAGCTAAAAATTAAGGATGGTTGGTTGGCATCAATCGATATGGCTACAGTACAGGCCTAAGTACCAAAATCTAACACCCGGATAACTATACGTACCTTTATTGATCATAAAAAGTATCTGAAATAGCTACTTATCGAAGGGGGATACCTGCTTTGAGCTCTTACTCATCCTCAATGCATCTTGAAAAGTGGACAGCAAATTTACCCATAATTCAAAAGATTATCAGGAAGATAAGGATCATCTAAGCCTGCCTATAAACTCCCCAAACCATACCTTGGCACTTACTTTGCATATTAATAGATTGCATACAAAAGGTCCCAAACTTTCTGTATGCATCACGAAGGTCATCGGTATTGATATGATCCGTCCATTGAAAGTACCGGTGACCTTTTTATCAACCCTTCTTGCAAAAATCACCTCCTTATCTAGTCTAAGCCCATATAATTACATATTTATAAGCACAGACAAAGCATCTAAAAAGGTGCTTCCTGGTATAATTTATTCTCTACTGATAACCAGGAGAGCGGTCTCTATCACCTCCCTTTGTCTAAAAGTTCTCTAAAAGCATTTTGTTAAAAGCTTCTCCTTCGAGCACTTTCCTTGATTATTTGGAGAAGGCTCCTAGCCTCTCTCACCCCCTTTCTTTGTTTTCTTTGCCTATTTATCCATATCCCCGCTCTCTTTTTACAGATAAAGAGAGTTTTTCTTGAGGCTATAGATGTTTCCCCTCCTCCTCCCTCTTGGGAGAGGCGAGGGCAGTGAGATTTGGCTTTCACACCTAGCAAGAGGCATACATAATATAGCCTATGCTTGTTGGCACCCTAAACAAATAGCTACGCTAGCACCCTAAAGCAAGCCGTTGTAGCGCGCACCCTAAGCAAGAGGAGCTTAGGGCGAGCTCTAGAAACAAGAAGGTCTCACTTTGATCAACAGGAAGAGCGGGCTGTCTGCCTGAGCTTTCTTGGGCTAAGGTAAATGATGGTGGAGAAGTGGAGCACCTGGATCAACATCACGTTGGTTAAGCTATTCATAAAAAAGGAAAAAGATGAAATCATGGCTCGCTGTCGTTTTAAAGATTGCTCGGATATAGTATGTTAGCTAAACAGAGAAAACCACAAAAACATCCCAAATATCAATGAATAAGAAATCAATGCATGAATTTATCAATGCATTATTTCCCATTCCCTGATCCTGATTGGGCTCTCTCTGATTGATAAAACAAAAATTAACTTAATTTTTTGAATTGCTGGGGTGTAGAACTGGGGTATCTAATTCGGATAATTGTATTCTTAGATAGAATAGAAGCTACAGAGGCCGTCACCCGGCAACCTTGCCAAAATCCGGGCAGGTCTTCTATAACTTTTCTTTACTAAAATCTTCCTTTACTGATTCCTTATGCTTATGTAGATGCAAATTTCATGCTCATATGGAAAACTTAAGGAAATTCTTGCTTCTTCCCTGAAATGCTCAATAGGGTAATAGGCTTAACTTATTGATTTATCATTGTGATATTTATCACTTAAAGTTGGTCTTACCCTTAGGTTGGGGTGAATTATGTCTTGAAGTCAAGCCCTGAGCAGGTTTTCTCATTGAAGAGATTAAAATTTTATGTATTCCCTTACACAGAGTAATTAGCAATTATGAAGGAATGCATCGTCTAACCATATGTTAATAAACTGAAAACTCTTGTCTGCCAGATTATGCATTTTTTTGCATATCTCATTCATACTATGAATGAGACAGAACAGCTTGAATGTGGATGAAGAGAGTACTATTAAAACTATTTGTTATTTCAAAATGAAATATCTCAAGGGGAGAATATTCAGGGTTCATAGAAACTATGAACCTCTGAAAAACAGATGAAATTATGCCCTCCTGCCCCCTGCGCCTTTTTGTTTCAGGATGAACAAGGCAAGCAAAGCTCAAAAAAATAATCATGGTTTGCCGCAAGAAATTTTAAAAAAGAGAATCCTTGTCGCTATCAAGATGATTTGAATAAACAGCTACACTTTTGCAGAAATTTCTTATCGCCTTGAAATCCTTGAAAGTTACCTCTAATAGCCAATCCAGTAAAATCAAGGATTCGGAGAAAAAGTGCCAAAGCATAAATAAACAGTAGAGAGAGAAAAAAGGCGCTATAGGCAAGAGAAAAGACTTGCCCGTCGCGCCCTTTTCAGCAAAACTTTCTGCCCGCAAATAGGCCCGCCATGCCCGCAAATAGGCCCGCCGCAGCTGTATCTGCGTCAAGGGGCTGGTGCCGCTGCCGCGGGAGCAGCAGCCGAGGCAGGCTGCTGGCCAGAGGTGCTGCTTTTTTTACCCTCAGCCTGAGGAGAGGCTTTAGGCTCCTCCTTTGTCGGCAGGCCGCCTTCTATCTTGTACCCTGGCGGTATATCAAACAATTTCCTATCGATTTCCTTTTCCTCCACCTTAACTAGCCTAGTAACCATATCAAGTTTCTTGTTCTGGGCATCCATATGGACGGTGATCTCTACCGGATAGCCAGAGTATTTATTCAATTCGCTGACAATCTTCTTTTGGCCAAAATAAACAGCCATTTTTGACCTTATTTCTTTAGGCACCTTGACTGCATCGCTGAGCCAGTACTCTACATCTGTAGGAATCCCCTTAGCCGTGCTGGTCATAATTACCTGGTAGGCATCCCATTGGCCAATCTTTTTGGTTTTACCGGTCTTTTTTGAATGGACCTCAATCTCTTTTTCAAGAGCCGCAAACTGAGCTTTTAAATCGATTTCCCTGGCGGTCTTCTCCTGCTCATTAAGCTGATAGGCCTTGTCCTTATCCATGTGAATAATTAAGACCGTATTTTTATCGCTCTCATTGAAATATCTTACCTTGTCCTGTTTTACCCACATCTTCAACACCGAACTATTACCCGATGGTTTTCCATCAAGCAAGGTCTCGGTCTGTTTTTCAATATAATAATCACCTGCCCAAACAAAGCTACCACCCCAAAAAGATATAAGGCATCCTATAATCAGCCCCAGGACTACTATTCTGTTTGATTTCATGTTCTTATCCTCATCTTTATTATTTGTAGTTAAAAAGATTAAGACTCCCTAGATTAAATCAATGATTAGGAAAACCAGAAAAACTCTAACCTCCATACTACTTCCCCATTAACCTTATGCCAGAGCGAATGCTTTATTGCATTCTAAAATCAATCAGTTAAATTTCACAAAATGTGTGAGTTAACATTCTAGAATATAAAGCTTTTCAGATGTTCGCTCTGGATTCAGGTTTAAATAAGTATTCATACTCAATAAGTCTCCGAATAAACATCCGGCCGTAATAAATTATAAGCTTTTGATGAGGATAAGCACCTCGCTGGTCCAGCACAGGCGAGCCGCTTGTGCTACCCTGAGTAAATTACACTTATGCTGCCTGAGTAAATTACAGAGCTTTATGGTCGGGCACTTATCCTCCATTTGATAGTCTCTCCTCTACTTGTATCATCGGCTATTTAGGACTTGCGGAACAGAATCTTTCTATTATTGACTAGGCATGTTGCTATTACTGACTAGGCATGTTAGGCCGGGCCAGGATCCTCATTCGGTTGGCCATATGCTGGGGGCCGAAAAGCCTAGATTCACCCCAGGCCAAGGAGATTGCGCCTGCCAAGATAAGCTGAAGCAGCTTTTCAGCCAGCCCCCTTGCTCTGGCTAATTCCACTATGCGCTTTTTCAGGGCGATCTTCGGCGATGAGAGAGCAGGTCGAATGCTCACGGGCCTAAAGCCCTGACTGGCCAAAAGTAAGCTTATTGTTTTTGGTGAAAAGCCAAAGTGGTGACCTCCACAATGGTACAATTGCCTGGTCAGATGGTCGCATTTTCCATTACTCAGCCGGTAAAGAAGGTTGGCGGTACGGCGAACAAGGCTATCTTCAGTAGGGGTTTCAATAACTATAATTCCATCACTTTTCAATATCCTTCGGACAGCGGATAATGCCTGTGCAGGATAGACAAGATGCTCAAGGATATTGAACATAGTGATGCAGTCAAATTTCTCTGCTGGATACTTTAGAGCAAATTCTTCCACCTTACAGCAAAAAACCTTTTCCCCTCGTTTCTTGGCCAGATTTACAATAACCTTACTGACATCAAGACCTACGGCCTCCCATCCATACTGCCTGGCTACAGTTAAAAAGTATCCCGGGCCACAACCAATATCCAACAGCTTGCCGGTTAAGGGATTAAATCTGTTAATTTCTTTAATTACCTGGTGAAACTCCTCAAGGAAAAGCTCTTCTGATTTCTGGTAAACATCGATTCCCCAGTAGGTGAAGTATTCCTCGCTCTGACAATCATCATCTCCAGGGGGAAGATCATTAACGTAGATCAGACCGCAGCGGCGGCATCGAATAACCTCTCCCCTTGGCAGGGGATACAGCAATTCGTAACCACCGGGGTCAGTATTTGCGCAAATGCAGCATTCAAGCCGTAATTTTTTGACTTTCTGCATTCTCTCGGCCTGCTTTCCTCATGAGTTTTCAGGCTATATTGCTATATTTTGGATTGGATATGATATTTGGATATGATATTTGATGACAGACTTTACCATTTTTTTCAGATAGAGGGCAAGCAATAATTGAATCTTGACATAAGGGTAATCATCCTATACTATCATACATATACCATAATCATACATATATACCATCTATACTCATATACCAATAAGTAGGGTTAAGAAGTGGCGAGCCTTCTGTATTTTGAGCTTTAGCAGTGTTGCCTGATTTTCGAGAAGCCTTATGCATCTGGCTATGTTTCACGATTGGATCATATGGCGGGATGGTGAGGGGTATTTTCTGGATGATGCCTTCAGTAGGTTTGTTACCGCCTTTGATCAGGATTTTGACCGGATCACCTTCTGCGGAAGGGTTCGGAGCTGTTCCCATCAGCAAGGCAGCAGAGCCTTGGCCTATCCCTTAAATCCTGCAAAACACCTAGTCTGCTCCTTCCCCTACTATCCTGATATCTATAGCCTCTATACCAGGGGAGCGCTTATCTTACCTCAGATATGGCGCAAGCTAAAAGAAAGCATTGACCAGTGGGATCTTGTTTGGTTGCCTGCGCCTCACCCCATTGGAGTTATGGCGGCCTGCCTGTGCCGTCAAAAAAACAAGCCCTTTTTCTTTCTGGTCAGGCAAAATTTGGTTGAGCAGGTTCGGCACCGGTGCCGGGGCGCCAAGCGTACGGTATCTATCTTTATGGTTCGCCTCATCGAGCGGCTCTCGCAATGGCTGGCGCACTCTCAGCAGGCGCCGATCTTTACTGTGGGCCAGGAGATGTTGATTCAGTACCGGAAAAACCATTCCCTGGTCTTTCCGGTGATAATTTCCCTGGTTTCCAGCCAAGACCTAAAAGAGCAGGTGGCTAATCGTCCCATCCCTTGCTCTTCCTCTGCCACGGCCAACGCCACGGCCAACAATCCGATCAGGCTGCTGAGTGCAGGTCGTCTGGAGCCAGAAAAGGGGCTAATCTATCTTATTCAAGCTATGGACAGGCTGCTGAGGAGAGAGGGGAGAGAGGTCTTATTGACCATTATTGGCCGGGGAAGAGAAGAGAAGCGGCTTTGGCATGAGGTCAGAAAAAGAGGGCTTTCGGATGCGGTGCAATTTGTCGGCTACATAAGGCATGGACCTGAGCTTTTTAGCCGCTTTCGAGAGCATGATTTTTTCATTCTCCCCTCGCTGACCGGAGAGGGGCTACCTCAGACCATCTTGGAAGCCATGAGCTGTGGGCTTTGTGTCATAGCTACCTCAGTGGCTGGGATTCCCTTTTTTATTCAGGATAGAATAAACGGTCTGCTGATACCACCGGCTGATCCACAGGCTATATGTCAGGCGATTATCACCCTGGCGGATGATGAGCTTATGCGAGCCAGGCTGGTTATTGAAGGGCGAAAAACCGTGGCTTCTCATACTCTTGAAATTGAAAAGGAAAAGATGATGATTCAAATTCGAAAATATCTTCTGCGACCATGACTATGATTCACCATGGTTTTTAAATTAAACTGAGCCAGTGTCCGTTACTATTTTATATTAAGGTTATTAAATTTATATTAAGTTTATTAAAGTTTTAGGAAAGGGGCATAAGGGGAAAACCCTTTTTCAAAAGGGTTTTCCCCTTTTTTTGAAAATTTGCTTGACATTGAAACTAATTTCTGTTAAATAATTGATTTACTATAGTTTATAGGGAAAATTAATGAACAAGAGTCAAGAGTTGAATTTTCAAGATATTATTCTTTTTCTCTCACAGTACTGGGCTTCACAAGGCTGCGTTCTTCAGCAGCCCTATGATATCGAAGTAGGTGCTGGAACCTTCAATCCCGCAACCTTTCTGCGGGTTCTTGGTCCTGAGCCTTGGAAGGTGGCCTATGTGGAGCCGTCTCGCCGCCCAACTGATGGCCGCTATGGTGAGAATCCTAACCGGCTACAGCACTACTATCAGTATCAAGTTATCTTAAAGCCTTCTCCCCTTGATGTGCAGGATAGGTATTTAAAGAGCTTAGAGAGGCTAGGTATTGATCTTCGGCAGCATGACATTCGCTTTGTGGAGGATGACTGGGAGTCTCCCACTCTTGGGGCCTGGGGGTTAGGATGGGAAGTGTGGCTAGATGGGATGGAGATCACTCAGTTTACTTATTTTCAGCAGGTAGGGGGGCTTGATTTAAAGCCTGTTTCTGTAGAGATCACCTATGGTCTTGAGCGCATTGCTATGTACCTGCAAGGGGTAGATAATGTTTACGACGTGATCTGGGCGCCGGGTATTCGCTACGGGGACATTCATCTTCAAAGCGAGGTGGAATTTTCCACCTATAATTTCGAGCAAGCAGATCTTAAAATGCTCTTTCAGATCTTTTCTCTCTATGAACAGGAATCTTTACGCCTGGCTGAGATGGGGCTAGTGCTTCCTGCCTATGATTATTGTCTTAAGTGTTCTCACACCTTCAACCTCCTAGAGGCACGGGGAGCAATAAGTGTTACTGAAAGGACAGGATATATAGGCAGGATTCGAAATTTGGCCCGGCGCTGTGCTGAGAATTATCTTAAGGAGCGGGAAAAAAAGGGTTTTCCCCTGCTTGCAGCCAGATGACCTGCTTGCAACCAGATGAGATGATGAGATAAAAAAAAGAGTGAGATACAGAAAAAAATAAGAGCGGACTGAAAGACTATTATGCCAATGGAGCTGCTGTTAGAGATTGGAGTTGAGGAAATTCCGGCCCGTTTTATGGCCGGAGCGCTAGAGCAATTATTCACCAAGGCCAAAGAGCTTTTGGCTAAAAATCGGATTGCTGCTGAAGTCAAAGCCACCTATGGCACTCCCCGACGGCTGATCCTGTATGCCGATCATGTGGCCGAGGAGCAGGAGAGTTTTATCGAAGAAATCGCTGGTCCTCCTAAGAAAATCGCCTATGACCAGCATGGGCAGCCTACCAAGGCAGCTTTTGGATTTGCCAAAAATCAAGGGGTTTCAGTCGAAGATCTAAAGGTTAGAACCATTGAGGGCAAGGGTGAATATCTGGTTGCGGTTAAACAGTACCAAGGCCGGAAAACCAGAGAGCTTCTTCCGGCTATTCTTCCGAAATTGATTACCTCTCTCTCTTTCCCCAAGGTCATGCGCTGGGGAGAGGGGAGTTTGCTATTTGCTCGTCCGATTCACTGGATCGTGGCTCTCTATGGGGGTGAGGTTATCCCCTTTTCTTTGGATGGAATCAAAAGTGGCCGCACATCCTACGGGCACCGATTTACCAGCCCTGGCCCATTCGAAGTTTCTGATTTTGCCTCCTTTGAGAAAAAAACCGAAGAGGCGCAGGTGATCATTTCGCCTCAAAGAAGACGGGCCATGATACAGGAGCAGATCGCCCATCTTGCCGCCCAGGAGGGAGGGTATGTGCCGGACGATCCGCAACTTCTTGATTTGGTTACCTTTCTAGTCGAATACCCTAAGGCTATCTGCGGATCCTTTGACCCCCGCTTCCTACAGTTGCCAGAGGAAGTGCTGGTTACCTCAATGCGTGGTCATCAAAAATATTTTCCCATCTATGATCGGCCTGTTAATGAGCCTAATCGAAAACTGATGCCTAAATTCATTGCCATTTGCAATATCAAAACCGATGATTACCGCCTGATCCAGGCTGGCAATGAACGAGTGTTGCGAGCGCGGCTGGCTGATGCTGAATTTTTCTACCATGAGGATCGCAAAATCCCTCTCTCTCACCTGGTAGAGTCCTTAAAGAAAGTGGTTTTCCAGGAAAAGTTAGGCACTTTGTACGATAAGGTCGAGCGGATCAGAAGGATAGTTGCCTTTTTAGTTAACCTATTCTCATCTGATAAAAGATTCTCGGACCGAAAGGAAGATATTCTCAACCTTGCTGATCGGGCAGCATATCTGTGCAAGGCGGATCTGCTAACTGAAATGGTCAAGGAGTTTCCTGAACTGCAAGGTGTCATGGGCAGAGAGTATGCCTTATGCGCGGGAGAAAAGCCAGAGGTAGCCGAAGCCATCTATGAACATTATCTGCCTAGGTTTCAGGATGATGATCTGCCCAAGACTCTGCCCGGAGCCCTGGTCGGTATTGCTGATAAGATCGACAATATTGTTGGCTGTTTCGGCCTTGGGCTGATACCGACTGGATCAGAGGATCCGTATGCTTTGCGAAGACAGGCTCAGGGCATAGTCAATATCCTTATCCAAGGAGGGTATCGGCTTTCATTAACTGAACTTATTAACCAGGCTATTCAATTACTGGAAGGGAAATTAACCAGAAAACCAGAGGAGGTGCGCGATGAGGTAATTTCTTTCTTTCAACAGCGGATATCTTCAGCCCTCAGTGCCAGGGGGTTTGATTCCGATCTGATTGAAGCTGCCCTGGCCAGCGGAGATGACGATGTGATTAGGCTTCTTAATAAGCTGGCAGCATTAAAGCTCTTTGTTGACCAGGCTGATTTTGGATCGCTTATGACCTCGCTCAAGCGGGTAATCAACATCATCCCTAAGGGGATGAACACTTTTCCTGAAGTAGATGCCGAGGCACTGCGGGAAGAGGCTGAAAAGAGGCTTTATGGCAAACTGCAGGAAGTTAGGGCCCAGGTATTCATCGGACTGCAACAAGAGGACTACAGAAAAGTATTACAGAATCTAGCAGGACTAAAACGTGATATCGATACTTTCTTTGAAGAGATTTTGGTCATGGCCGAGGATGAGAAGCTAAGACAAAACCGGCTTTCATTGCTTCAGGCCACCAAAGCCACTTTTTCCCAAGTGGTTGACTTTTCAAAGATTGTCGCCGAAAGGGGGTAACTTAATGGGAAGCAAAAAGTATGTATATTTCTTCGGACAGGGGAGAGCGGAAGGTAATGCTAAGATGAAGGACCTCTTGGGGGGGAAAGGTGCCAATCTTGCTGAGATGACGAATCTTGGAATTCCGGTACCTGCTGGATTCACGATCACGACTGAAGTGTGTACCGAATATTACAAGAATAACAAGCAATATCCTCCTGACCTGTGGCCCCAGGTTGAGGAGAATCTGCGTCGGATGGAAGAGATCATGGGCATGAAGTTTGGGGACCGTGAGCGCCCGCTGTTGGTTTCTGTTCGAAGTGGAGCCCGTGTCTCCATGCCTGGGATGATGGATACGGTTTTGAACCTCGGTCTCAATGATCAGACTGTAAAAGGGCTTATCAAACAGACAGGAAATGAGAGGTTCGCCTATGACAGTTATCGCCGGTTTATCAATATGTTCGGTAACGTAGTCATGGGAGTGCCTCACGAGAAATTTGAAAAGATACTGCAAGCTAAAAAAGACGAGCTTGGGGTCAAGCTTGATACGGAGCTTGATGCCGAGGCGCTCAAAAGTGTTGTAGCTCAATACAAGGAGCTAGTCAGGCAGGAAACCGGACGAGATTTTCCAGAAGATCCAAAAACTCAACTGGAAATGGCCATTGGCGCTGTCTTTGGCTCATGGAATAACGAGCGGGCCATTACCTATCGAAAACTCCACGGCATCCCTAATGACTGGGGAACTGCGGTCAATGTGCAGGCTATGGTCTATGGAAATATGGGCAATGATTCAGGGACCGGTGTAGCCTTTACCCGTGATCCGGCCACGGGTGAGAAGGTATTCTTCGGCGAATACCTGATGAATGCTCAGGGTGAGGATGTGGTCGCTGGAATTCGCACGCCGCAGCCAATCAATATTGCCCAGAAAAAAGGCTCTGATCTCCCCTCTCTTGAAGAAGAGATGCCCCAGGTCTATCGTGAACTTGAGAATATCTACCGGAAGCTGGAAAATCACTACAAGGATATGCAGGATATTGAATTTACTATCCAAAAGGGTAGGCTGTTTTTACTGCAAACCAGAAACGGTAAGCGAACCGCAGCCGCAGCGGTTAAGATTGCCGTTGACATGGTAGAAGAGGGGCTGATCGACAAGCGGACCGCGGTTCTTCGGGTTGAGCCAAAACAGCTTGATCAACTGCTGCATCCGATGATTGATATGAAAACCAAACCCAAGGTGATTGCCAAGGGGCTGCCAGCCTCACCTGGCGCAGCCGTGGGTAGGGTTGTATTTACGGCTGAAAAAGCCCAGGAAGCCGCCGCTAGTGGAGAGAGAGTAGTTTTGGTGCGAAATGAAACCTCTCCTGAGGATATCGGCGGTATGCATGCTGCTCAAGGGATTTTGACCGCTCGCGGGGGCATGACCTCCCATGCCGCAGTGGTGGCCCGAGGCATGGGGAAGTGCTGTGTGGCTGGATGCGGCGCTCTCTCCATTCATGAGGAGGCCGGTTACATGACCGTAGGCGAGCTGAGGATCAAGGAAGGAGATTACATCTCTCTGAACGGTTCAACCGGTGAGGTTATCCTGGGAGAGGCCAAGCTGATTCAACCTGAGCTGAGCGGAGATTTCGCTAAACTAATGGCTTGGGCTGATGAGATCAGAACCCTCAAAGTGCGCACTAACGCTGATACGCCAGAAGATGCCAAGCTGGCCAGAGACTTTGGCGCTCAAGGGATAGGCCTGACCAGGACTGAACATATGTTCTTTGGTGAAGACCGTCTCCCCATTGTTCAAGAGATGATTATGGCCGATAACAAGGAGGCGCGGCTAAAGGCTCTAGATCAGCTTCTGCCCATGCAGCGGGAAGATTTTAAGGGAATATTTAAGGCCATGAAGGACCTTCCCGTGACCATCCGGCTACTTGATCCGCCGCTGCATGAATTTTTACCCAAGAGGGAAGAGCTTATTCAGGAGATCGCTGATCTGAAAATGCAGTTGACCTCCCTGAGCACTCTGCAGGAGATCAATGACATGCTGGCCAAGATCAGGGCCAAGGAAAGCATTCTGGCTAAGGTGGAATCTCTGCACGAATTCAACCCCATGCTTGGTCATCGTGGCTGTCGATTGGGGATTACCTATCCGGAAATCTACGAGATGCAGGTGCAGGCTATATTTGAGGCAGCCTGCGAGCTGGCCAAAGAGGGATACTCCATTGTGCCGGAAGTCATGATCCCCCTGGTCGGCGATGTCAATGAGCTGATCTATACCAAAAAATCTGCTGTTCGGGTAGCCGAAGAGGTCATGCGCCGCTATGGAGTAAGTCTGAAGTACTCGATCGGGACCATGATCGAGGTGCCAAGAGCGGCCCTGATGTCGGCTGAAATTGCCAAAGAGGCGGAATTTTTCTCCTTTGGGACCAATGACTTGACCCAGATGACCTTTGGCTTCAGCCGCGATGATGCCGGAGTGTTTCTGCCCGGGTATGTAGAGAAAAAGATCTTGTCCGATGATCCATTCATTACCCTGGATCAGGCTGGGGTCGGTCAGCTGATCAAACTGAGCGTTGAGCGGGGTCGAAAGACCCGTCCCGACCTTAAGGTAGGCATCTGTGGCGAGCATGGTGGAGATCCAGCCTCGGTGGAGTTCTGTCATCGAGTGGGGCTAGACTATGTTAGCTGCTCTCCCTACCGGGTACCCATTGCCCGGCTGGCTGCGGCTCATGCTCGAATCAAAGAGGAGCAGGGCGGAACCAAGGAAACCACAATGGGTGAATAATCGACTAGCTCTATATCCACAGAGGTCTCTCTCTAAGAGACCACAGATGAAGAGCGGTATAATCGGTACAGCCCGGAGCAGATAACCCTTTGCTCCGGGCTGATTATTTGAAAAATCAATGCGGGTAATTGCCGGCTCTGCCAAGGGAAGAAAATTAAAATCCTCTCTAAAGTATGCCCTTCGGCCAACCTCGGATAGGGTGAGAGAGGCTTTGTTTGATATCCTGGGGCCGCGGGTTCAGAAGGTGCATTTTTTGGACCTTTTTGCCGGAACAGGGAGTGTTGGCATTGAGGCCCTGAGCAGGGGAGCAAAACAGGCTACTTTTGTAGAAAAAAAGGCCTCATACGCCCAGTTAATCCGAAGCAACGCTGAGCTTTGCGGGTTTACCAATTTTGAGATCATTGTCTATGATGTCTTGCGAGCTATTGTTTCTCTTCACAACCGGCAAAGGAAGTTTGGCCTCATCTTCATCGATCCTCCCTACCGCTCGGATCTGGCTTTAAAAACCCTACAGGCTCTGGATGCCACTGACCTTCTCGATCAGGAGCACAGCATCATTGTTGAGCATAGCATTAAAAATCCACTGCCGGAGCGGATCGGGAACCTGATTGTAGAGAGGGTTTCGGAGTTTGGCGACACACTTCTTACCTTTTACCGAAGAGAGGAAGAGAAGTCGGAGAAGGAAGAGGGGGCAAAGGAAGAGGAGCCAAAGGAAGAGGGCCAAAAGAGTAGGGAAGAAATAAATAGAGGTTCAAATAGAGATTTAGTGGTTTTCTCGCCAAGTACGTAATCACCAATTAAAGGCCAATCTTTAAGGTTTTGGCCTTACTTAAGAGGTTATCGTTAATGATTATTTACTTAGCGAAAGAACCATTTAGAGAGTAAGGAATAAATTTTGATGCGAAAGGCAATCTATCCTGGTACCTTTGATCCGATTACCAAGGGGCATCTTGATCTTGTCGATCGAGGGCTGAAGCTTTTCGACCAGGTGATCGTGGCCGTGGCTGCTGAGTCGGCCAAGGTGCCGGTTTTTTCACTCAGAGAGCGAACCGAGATGGCCGAGCGCTGTCTTGAGGGAGTGGCGCGGGTGGAAGTGATCTCTTTTCAGGGGTTGCTGGTTGATTTTGCTCGCAAGCTCAAGGTGCAAGCCATTATTCGGGGGCTGCGAGCCATCTCTGACTTTGAATCTGAGCTCCAGATGGCCTTGGTGAATCGAAAACTAGGCAATGAAATTGAAACAGTCTTCCTGACACCAAAGGCTAACTATATCTATTTAAGCTCCAGTCTGGTCCGCAAGCTGGCTATGCTTGGAGGATGTATTGACGATATGGTGGAGCCTTATGTGAAAGCAAAGCTTGAGGAAAAATTTAAGAAAAATAGAGAGTGAGGGCACAAGGTTATGAACTTAGCATCAAGGGTTAAAGAGATCAGCCCTTCGCCGACCTTAGCCATTACGGCTAAGGCCAAAAAAATGCGGGCCGAAGGGATTGACGTCATCGGTTTTGGGGCTGGAGAGCCTGATTTTGACACTCCGGAAAATGTCAAACAGGCAGCCAAGGTAGCTATTGACCAGGGGTTTACCAAGTATACGGCAGAGTCGGGGATTGATGAGCTCAAAGTGGCTGTGGTCAAAAAACTATCCAGAGATAACGGCCTGACCTATGAGCCAGATGAGGTCATCATCTCCTGCGGGGCAAAACACTCCCTGTTTAATATCTGCCTGGCTCTGTTTGATCCGGGCGATGAGGTCATTGTCCCCTCTCCCTACTGGGTTTCCTACCCTGAGCAGATCAAATTGGTTGGGGCAAAGCCGCTGATCATGGAAACCAGAGAGTCCGAGGGGTTTCAGATCGACCCAGACCGTCTCTCTCGTATGATCACCTCAAGGACCAAGGCCATTATTATCAATAGCCCTTCTAACCCGACCGGGGTCATCTGCTCAAAGGAGGTTTTAGAAAAGGTAGCTGAGGTAGCTTTAAGTTACGGAATCTGGATCATTTCAGATGAATGCTACGAGCAGATTACCTATGACTGCGGCCGCTTTGTCAGCATTGCCTCGCTGGGGGCTGAAATCAAAGCCCTGAGCGTGGTAGTCAATGCCGTATCTAAGCCCTATTCCATGACTGGATGGAGGATCGGCTATGCTGCTGGTCCCAAAGACCTGATCAAGGCTATGTCTAAGATTCAGAGCCAGACGACCTCAAACCCTACCTCTATCTCCCAGAAAGCAGCCGTCGAAGCCCTAGTGGGAGATCAAACATTTGTTAGAAAGATGGTGGCTGAATTTGCTCAAAGAAAAGATTACATGGTAGGCCGCCTGAACAAGATCCCTGGCCTCTTTTGTCTAAATCCTGGGGGAGCGTTCTACGCCTTTCCTAACATCTCAGCTTACCTAGGGAAGAGAGCCGGAGAGGTTACCATCAAATCATCTCTTGATCTGTCTAATTACCTGCTGGAAAAAGCCTTCGTGGCCGTTGTTCCAGGCTCTGCCTTCGGCTCTGATCAGCACATTCGGCTCTCCTATGCCTGTAGTATGGAAAATATCCGCCGCGGGCTGGACAGAATAGAAGAGGCCCTAAGTCAGTTGTCTGCTTAAGTTTATCCCGTGCGTTTAGAATCTCTGAAAATTCAAGGCTTTAAATCATTTGCCGATAAAGTTGAACTGGTTTTTAAACCAGGAATTACCGCCATTGTCGGCCCCAATGGATGCGGGAAAAGCAATATCACTGATGCCATCCGCTGGGTTCTGGGCGAGCAAAGTGCCAGAGCCCTGCGGGGAGGTCAGATGGAGGATGTGATCTTCAATGGTAGTGCCTGCCAGCCAGCCAAGGGAATGGCCGAAGTCTCCCTGAAGTTGACTAACCTGGGCTCCCTCCCCATAGCCTTCCAGGAGGTAGTGATCACCCGCAGAATCTTTCGGTCGGGGGAAAACGAATACCTGATTAACAAAACGCCATGCCGTCTCAAGGATATCGTTGATCTTTTTCTGGATACTGGTCTTGGCAAAGGTGCCTACTCCATTGTTGAGCAGGGAAAAATCGACTTTATCATCATGGCCAAGCCAAAAGAGCGCCGCTCTCTGATTGAATCCGCAGCCGGAATTCTGAAGTACAAATCAAAGCGGGAGGAGGCTTTGAAGAAGATGGAGGCTACGGAACAGAATTTAGAAAGGATACGGGATATACTGCATGAGGTGGAAAAACAAAAAGATACCTTGGCCGAGCAGGCTAAGATGGCTATTGCCTATAAGGAATATCGCCGGCAGGAGGATGAGCTTTCCCTAAAGATTGCCCGCGGGCAGTATCTTATACTGGAGAGAGAAAAAGCTAAGCTCAATGCTGAACTTAGGCAGTGGAAAGACAAGGAGATGGCTACTCAGGCACAACTGGCTCAAGATGAGGCTGAAATTGAAAAGCTAAAAACCGATCTTTTGGAATATAACCAGCAGATTTCAACCATTCAAAAAGCAATTTATGAACTGGAGAGCCAGATAAATTCTCATATCCAACAGCAGCAGACATGCGAGCGAGAGTTAAAGCGGCTTGAGGAGGAGCGGGCAGCCATAGGTCTAGAACAAGAAGAATTGCACGCCTCACAATCAAAGATCGAAGCCGAAAGCCGCGCTCTTGAGGCAGAGCTTGAGGCAAAAGAGCAGTCCCTGGCCGAGAGGGGCGAGAGGCTAAAAGAGCTGGAGAAAGACTATCTACTCCTTGGCCAGAATATCCAAAAAAAAAGCCAGCTCTATGAGATAAGGCGCAAGGATATCTTTGGATTGAGCAATCAGGAGGCCCGGCTTGAGAATTTTTGTACTAACCTTAAAGGGAAGCAAAAAGAGCTGCGGGGAAAGCAGGAGGGGCTTGAGAAAACTCTAGCGCGGCTTGAGGATGAGCTTAGGAGAAAGGATAATCGAAAGAGAGAGCTTCAGCAACAAATAGAGCAGCAAAAAGGGCAGCTAGAAGAGCTTAGGCAGCAGGAGGAAGAAGTTTCGGAGCGGATGAGAAAAGCTTCTGAGGAGTTAAAGGAGACCGAGCTTAGGATCCGGGCCTTAGACAGAAAATTTCAAGCCGCAAGCTCACTTCTTAAGTCGCTGGAGGAGATCTTCGAGCGCAAAGAAGGCTATCAGGAGAGTGTCAGACACCTGCTATTGGCCAAAAAAACCGATCAACCGCAGACCGGAGGGCTTTTAGGGGTAGTAGCCGAGCTTATGAGCGTACCCGCGACCTATGAAAGGGCCATTGAGTCTGTGCTGGAGCATGACCTTCAGTCTATGGTGGTCAAAAGCTTCGAGGATGGGCTTAGGCTGCTGCAGTATCTTACGGAGCACAAGATTGGCCGGGGAACATTCATTGCCCTTGAGGCCAAGATAGCGACTTGCTCTGCTCATGACTTGGGCTGGCAGCAGCAGAGCAGGCCAGAGCCGGCTGCTGATCTTGAGCAAGCCGTTCGATCCTTGGATATACAGGGAGTAAGAGGTCTGGCCATCAAACTGATTCAGTATGATAAACAGTATGAGAAGGTCATATCCTACCTTTTAGGTCGCACGATTATAGTCGATGATCTGCCAGCAGCCAAGGAGCTTTTGGCTAAACTTGCCGGAGACTACCAAATTGTCACCCTAGGGGGAGAAATTCTATCGTCTTGGGGAATCATCTCAGGGGGAGAGGCTCAGAAAAGCTCGCCAAGCCTTTTGGCCAGAAAGCGAGAGATGGAAGAGCTGCGGATTTTGGTTCCGCTCCTTCAGTCAAATATCGAACAAGAGGAGGCGGCCCGAAATCAAAAGGTTAGAGAAATGGAAGAGCTGCGGGCGGAAAAAGAAGGGCTGGGCCAGAGGCGTCATAAGCTTGAAATTGCCCTAAGCGGGCTGCAAAAAGATCTCTTCCACCTTGAGAGAGAGTTTGAGCAGGAGCAGCAGCGGGTGAAAGAGATCGGGTATAAGAAAGAGCGCGCCTTACTCGATGAAAGACAGATGCTTGAGGAGTTGAAGACCCATGAGGCCAAGCTTGATAAACTGCGGGAAGAGAAGGCCGAAGCAGAGCAGGAAATCAAAACCCTAGCCCATGAGCTTGATACCTTACGGCAGCAGGAGAAAGAGTTGCAAGAGCAGATAACAGAGGCCAAAATTACCCTCACTTCACTGAAGGAACACCTAGCTGCCCAGCGAGCAGCCCTCAGACATCAGCAGGAGCTTCGAGTTCAGAATAGCAAAAGAATCGACCAGTTGCAGAGTAGATTGGAAAAAATCGCCCTTGATTGGCAAACGAGCCATCAAACCATCCACAAACTCCACAGCCAACTTCCTCAGCTTGTGCAGGAGAGAGAGACAGCCAGCCTTGATTTTCAAAGGCTTGAGACTGCTCGGAGTGAAAAAGCCGAATCACTCAGAGAACTGGAAAAAAAGCTGAAAAAAACCTCTCAGTCGAAAAACCAAATCCTCATGGAGATCAAAAAGATCGAACTCCAGCTAGCTGAAATCGAGGTTCGAATGAGCCATATAGTTGAAGGTAGCCACTTGTCTGATGACCCTATCCCTCTCTCTGCCGATGATGGCGCTCTTTTGAGTGAAGAGGAGATTCGAGAGCTTCAGGAACAACTCCAGAAGACCAGGAGCATGATCTCATCCCTTGGTGCGGTCAACCTGATGGCCATTGAAGAATATCAACAACTAGTTCAGCGTTATGAATTTCTCCATCACCAGGAGAATGATATGCGCACCTCACTTGAGGCGCTTAATTCTCTTATCAATAGGATCAACCAGGATTCCAGTGAACGGTTCAAGCAGGCATTTGAAAGTATTAATCTTAATTTTCAAGCCGCCTTCAAGCGGCTATTTGAAGGCGGACATGCAGAACTTTTGCTTGAGGAACCTAATGACCTTCTCGAGACAGGGGTCGAGGTAGTGGCTCAGCCGCCTGGTAAAAAACCACAGTATCTTTCTCTTTTGTCAGGGGGCGAGAAGGCCTTGACTGCAATTGCTCTGATTTTAGCCATTTATTTGCTCAAGCCAAGTCCATTTTGCTTATTGGATGAGATCGATGCTCCACTGGATGATGCCAATATTGATCGTTTTCTCAGTATCATTAATGAATTCAAACAGAGGACCCAGTTTTTGATCATTACCCATAATAAAAAAACGATGCAAATGGCCGATGCCATTTACGGGGTAACGATCGAGCGGCCAGGCATTTCCAAGGTAGTCAGTCTGGAGCTCAATAATTGTATAACTGCGGCAGATTAGCCCTTGGGGCTAGAGGATAACCCTTGTTTCTACCCCCTTACCATCATCAGCTTTGGAGACAATAACGTTTCCCTTTCCTGATTCTAATTTTGCCCATTTATAGATTCGAATAGCCTCTCGCATAATCTCACTGACTGTCAATCCACTTTTGGTACTTAATTCTTTTAGTGCTTCATAACTATCTTTAGGGATAGTGAAATTGAGTCTCTTTTTTTGCATAGTTCCCTCCATTTTTGCTACAGATTTTTGCTACAGATTTAAGGATGTCTTACTAATAATATCACATTATCATATTTTATGCACTATAAAAATTCAATTACTGAATAGAAAATTTAACCTTTGCGATCTAAAATAATTATCCTGTATAAGGAAGTTTAAAGGCAGGTTGGTGCGTGCTTTTATGCGCGAGGGGAGAATTTATTTCCCTTTTTATCTGGAGAGGGAGGGTTTTTTACCTGTTTCGATGTTACTGTTCCAGTATCATTTTTGCACTTTGGTTGATGATTAAGCTTTTGCACTTTTTCCGAACCCTGATTTTATTGGATTGGCTATTAGAGGTAACTTTCAAGGATTTTTCAAGGCGTTAAGAAATTTTTGCAAAAGTGTAGGTGGATGAGTGTAAAGGTGAAGGATTAAGGAAAAGATGGGGAGTAATTTGCTAATTAGCTTGAGTGAAAGAGGGTGGCAAAATCTTTCGTGGGCAAAATCTTTAGAGAGTGTCCTATTAAGGTTAACCTGAATCCAGAAGCGAACACCTGAAAAGTTTTATATTCCAGAATGTTAACTCACACATTTTGTGAAAGTTAACTGATTGATTTTAAAATGCAATCAAGCATTCGCTTTGGCATAAGGATTAAGGAAAAGATGGGGAAATCTGGTAGGTAAAAATAGATAAAAAAAGATCTTGACAAAGATGCAGGGTAGGAAGTAAAATAGGACTTCCTTTCTGGATGATGGCCTAGTGAAGAGAGTGAATCAGCAAACGAAGAAAGGGTATTGACAGGATGGTTAGGGATTTGTTAGAATAAGGTTTGTGGCTAAGGTTATAGAATAATAGATCTTTGAAATAAGGGTATCGCTATTTTGCGGACAGGATTTATATAGTTGGAGAGTTTGATCCTGGCTCAGAACGAACGCTGGCGGTATGCTTAACACATGCAAGTCGGACGAGAAAGGAGCTTTCGGGCTCTGAGTAAAGTGGCGAACGGGTGAGTAACGCGTGAGCAAGCTGCCCTGGAGTAGAGGATAACACTTCGAAAGGGGTGCTAATACTGTATATAGTTATCCTGACGCATGTTGGGGTAATGAAAGTGGGCCTATTTAGGTAGGCACATGCTCTGGGAGGCGCTCGCGTACCATTAGCTAGTTGGTGGGGTAACGGCCCACCAAGGTTAGGATGGTTAGCCGGCCTGAGAGGGTGTCCGGCCACACTGGGATTGAGATACGGCCCAGACTCCTACGGGAGGCAGCAGTGGGGAATATTGCGCAATGGGGGAAACCCTGACGCAGCAATACCGCGTAGATGATGAAGGCCTTCGGGTTGTAAAGTCTTGTTAGGTGGGAAGAAGTACTGGTAGGTAAATAGCCTATTAGTTTGACGGTACCACCAGAGAAAGCCCCGGCTAACTCCGTGCCAGCAGCCGCGGTAATACGGAGGGGGCGAGCGTTGTTCGGAATTACTGGGCGTAAAGGGCGCGTAGGCGGTCTAGTAAGTTAGATGCGAAAGACCATGGCTCAACCATGGAGTTGTGTCTAAGACTGCTGGGCTTGAGTATAGGAGAGGAGAGTGGAATTCCCAGTGTAGCGGTGAAATGCGTAGATATTGGGAGGAACACCGGTGGCGAAGGCGGCTCTCTGGACTAATACTGACGCTGAGGCGCGAAAGCTAGGGGAGCGAACGGGATTAGATACCCCGGTAGTCCTAGCCGTAAACGATGGACACTAGGTGTAGGAGGTATCGACTCCTTCTGTGCCGCAGCTAACGCATTAAGTGTCCCGCCTGGGGAGTACGTTCGCAAGAATGAAACTCAAAGGAATTGACGGGGGCCCGCACAAGCGGTGGAGCATGTGGTTTAATTCGAAGCAACGCGAAGAACCTTACCTGGGTTTGACATGTACTTGACGGTGTTAGAGATAGCACTTTCCCTTTTGGGACAGGTACACAGGTGCTGCATGGCTGTCGTCAGCTCGTGTCGTGAGATGTTGGGTTAAGTCCCGCAACGAGCGCAACCCTCACCCTTAATTGCCAACAGGTCAAGCTGGGAACTTTAAGGGAACTGCCGGTGATAAACCGGAGGAGGGCGGGGATGACGTCAAGTCCTCATGGCCCTTATGTCCAGGGCTACACACGTGCTACAATGGCTGGTACAAAGAGTATGCGAGGTCGCGAGGCGGAGCTAATCTCAAAAAGCCAGTCACAGTTCGGATTGAAGTCTGCAACTCGACTTCATGAAGCCGGAATCGCTAGTAATCGTGGATCAGCACGCCACGGTGAATACGTTCCCGGGCCTTGTACACACCGCCCGTCACACCACGAAAGTCGGCTACACCAGAAGTCATTGGGCTAACCCGCGAGGGGGGCAGGTGCCGAAGGTGTGGTCGGTGATTGGGGTGAAGTCGTAACAAGGTAGCCGTAGGAGAACCTGCGGCTGGATCACCTCCTTTCTAAGGAAGTATATTAATGGAGCAAGATAGCGATACCCTGATTTTTTTGGGCCTATAGCTCAGCTGGTTAGAGCGCACGCCTGATAAGCGTGAGGTCTCTGGTTCAAGTCCAGATAGGCCCATAGGATGTGAGGGGGTGTAGCTCAGATGGGAGAGCGCCTGCCTTGCAAGCAGGAGGCCAGCGGTTCGAATCCGCTCATCTCCACCAGTAGGTGGGTGGAGAGAGAAGAGAAAGAAGAAGATGAGGTAGGTTTATTGCTCTGACAGAGATGATAGAAGCTAGATGAGAACAACCATAAAATTCTGGAAGGGTTTATTAGGGGTTATGGTTTTGGGTGGTAGGTAATAAATAAGAGTTAGGTTTATAAAAGAAATAAGGGTTTTTGAGAGGTATAGATCTTTGAAAATTGAATCTTTGCTAGGGTAATTAAGCTTAAAGGATTCATTAAAGGCGACGATATGTATGGTCAAGCTACTAAGAGCATTTAGTGGATGCCTTGGCGTCAATAGGCGATGAAGGGCGTGGTAAGCTGCGATAAGCCTCGGGGAGCCGCAAACAGGTGTAGATCCGGGGGTACCCGAATCGGGGAACCGGCCGGGAGTAATATTCCGGCATCTACCTTTGAATAAAATAGGGGGTAGAGGCGAACTAGGGGAACTGAAACATCTAAGTACCCTAAGGAGAAGAAAGAGAGAATCGATTCCCCAAGTAGCGGCGAGCGAACAGGGAAGAGCCCAAACCGGGCATATGGAATAGCCCACATGCGTTATATGCTCGGGGTAGAGGGGTCTGGTTGGGAGAAGGTGTGGATTCTCCAGGGAGTGAGAAAGCTGTACTCTAGCCGAATAGTCTGGGAAGGCTAACCATAGAGGGTGATAGTCCTGTAGGCGAAAGGGTAGCAGTCTCCTGTGATCAGATGCCCAAGTAACACGGGATACGAGGAGTCCTGTGTGAATCAGGGGGGACCACCTCCTAAGGCTAAATACTCATTGACGACCGATAGTGAACAAGTACCGTGAGGGAAAGGTGAAAAGTACTCCGGTGAGGAGAGTGAAATAGTACCTGAAACTAAATGTTTACAAGCAGTAGGATAGCTATTGAGAGCTTAGGCTTTCAAGCTAGACTGCGTGCCTTTTGCTTAATGAGCCAGCGAGTTACGCGGTGCAGCGAGGTTAAGCCGAGAGGTGGAGCCGTAGCGAAAGCGAGTCCGAAGTGGGCGGCAAGTTGCACTGAGTAGACCCGAAGCCGGGTGAGCTACCCATGGCCAGGGTAAAGCATGTGTAAAAACATGTGGAGGCCCGAACCTTTGACAGTTGAAAATGTCCTGGATGAGCTGTGGGTAGGGGTGAAAGGCCAATCAAACTCGGAGATAGCTGGTTCTCCCCGAAATAGCTTTAGGGCTAGCCTTACAGATTCAGTGGCAGCGGTAGGGCGCTGGATGGATAAGGGGCCGTTAGGTTACCAAGTCCAACTAAACTACAAATGTTGTCAACTGTTACTGTAGGAGTCAGACTGTGAGGGATAAGCTTCATAGTCGAGAGGGAAACAGCCCAGACCGTCAGCTAAGGTCCCGGAGTGTAAGTTAAGTGGGAAAGGATGTGAGATTACTTAAACAACCAGGAGGTTGGCTTAGAAGCAGCCATCCTTTAAAGAAAGCGTAATAGCTCACTGGTCTAGTGATTTTGCGCCGAAAATATAACGGGGCTAAAACTTACCACCGAAGCTACGGGGGGAAGGTTGAATAGACTTTCCTTGGTAGGGGAGCGTTCCATACGGGTAGAAGTCAGACTGAGAGGACTGGTGGACTGTATGGAAGTGATTATGCTGGCATGAGTAGCGATAAACTCTGTGAGAAACAGGGTCGCCGAAAACCTAAGGTTTCCTGAGGAAGGTTAATCCGCTCAGGGTTAGTCGGATCCTTAGCCGAGGCCGAGAGGCGTAGGTGATGGGAAACAGGTTGAAATTCCTGTACCACCGAAGCAGCGTTTGGAGCGATGGGGTGACGCAGGAGGGTAGGGTATCCTCGGATTGGATTGCGAGGTCTAAGCCTGTAGGAGGCTATCTAAGGAAAACTGGATAGCGTATACTCTGAGAGGTGATGGGGAGTCTCCTTAGAGAGACACAAACTACCTGAACCCATACTGCCGAGAAAAACCTCTAGTGAGCTGTTAGGTGACCGTACCGTAAACCGACACAGGTGGGTGGGGTGAGAATCCTAAGGCGCTTGAGAGAACGCTCGTTAAGGAACTCGGCAAAATAGCCCCGTAACTTCGGGAGAAGGGGTGCCCCGTGTAGCGTTATCTGTTGAGGAGAAGCGCGAGGGGGTTGCAGTGACGAGGCCCAGGCGACTGTTTACTAAAAACACAGGTCTCTGCGAAGTGGTAACACGAAGTATAGGGACTGACGCCTGCCCGGTGCTGGAAGGTTAAGGGGAGAGGTCATCTCTTGTATAAGGGAGAAGCTTTGAACCGAAGCCCCAGTAAACGGCGGCCGTAACTATAACGGTCCTAAGGTAGCGAAATTCCTTGTCGGGTAAGTTCCGACCTGCACGAATGGCGTAACGATCTGGGCACTGTCTCAACGAGCGACTCAGCGAAATTGTAGCACCGGTGAAGATGCCGGTTACCCGTGGCTAGACGGAAAGACCCCGTGCACCTTTACTATAGCCTGACATTGTACTTTGAATTGGTATGTGCAGGATAGGTGGGAGGCTGGGAAGCTTGGGCGTCAGCCTGAGTGGAGCCGACCTTGAGATACCACCCTTATTGATTTGAAGTACTAACCCTGGTCCGTGATCCGGATCGGAGACAGTGTCAGGTGGGTAGTTTGACTGGGGCGGTCGCCTCCAAAAGAGTAACGGAGGCGCCCAAAGGTTCCCTCAGTGCGGTTGGCAATCGCACGTAGAGTGTAAAGGCAGGAAGGGAGCTTGACTGCGAGACAGACAGGTCGAGCAGGTGCGAAAGCAGGGCTTAGTGATCCGGCGGTTCCGAGTGGAAGGGCCGTCGCTCAACGGATAAAAGGTACGCCGGGGATAACAGGCTTATTTGGCCCAAGAGTTCATATCGACGGCCAAGTTTGGCACCTCGATGTCGGCTCGTCGCATCCTGGGGCTGGAGCAGGTCCCAAGGGTTTGGCTGTTCGCCAATTAAAGCGGTACGCGAGCTGGGTTTAGAACGTCGTGAGACAGTTCGGTCCCTATCTACCATGGGCGTAGGATATTTGAGAGGCGCTGCTCCTAGTACGAGAGGACCGGAGTGGACGGACCTCTGGTGTACCAGTTGTCACGCCAGTGGCACAGCTGGTTAGCTATGTTCGGAAGGGATAACCGCTGAAGGCATCTAAGCGGGAAACCCACCTCAAGATTAGATATCCCCTCAGCGATGAGGTAAGATCCCTTGAAGACTACAAGGTTGATAGGCCGGGGGTGTAAGCATAGTAATATGTTTAGCTGACCGGTACTAATAGATCGAGAGGCTTGACCATACGTTTTTAGTCTAAAGATTCCTTTTGGTTTTGCTCGAAGCAAAGATTATCAATTTGGCCTATGGAAGTGAATTGAAAAATTATCTCGGTGGCTATGGCGAAGAGGAAACACCCGTTCCCATTCCGAACACGGAAGTTAAGCTCTTCAGCGCCGATGGTACTGCCTTATCTCAAGGTGGGAGAGTAGGTCGCCGCCGAGAATAAATCTTTTGGTAATTAACAGCCCGCAAATATTTCATTTGCGGGCTGTTTTGTTATAAGCAGGCTTATTAATCATCCATTCATATTTCTATGCTTTTGCACTTTTTCCCAAATCCTTGATTTTACTGAATTTTCTATTAGAGGTAATTTTTAAAGATTTCAAGGCGTTAAGAAATTTCTGCATTCATGCCAATCAAAACCTAACTTGAACGAGTACATATATTTAAGATCCATCACTGAGAGTGAAAACTGATACCTGGCAAATCAAAATAAAGGGAAATAGTATGAGCGGTCTCTTTCCTGATGGGGAAACCCTATCAGCGAAAGTTTGGACAGATTTTATCCCAGAATCTGATCTTCAGGTAGGCAGGGTAGTAATTTTAAGAAGAAAAAAAAATCTGGCTAGCGACCGGTTTGGACAAAATAACCTACTATCACCTCAAAAAAATACTAAAGAAAACAATTCCCTGGACTCAGATACCTTAATCATCCATAGACTCGTAAGTAGATTTTGCCTTAAAAATCAGCTCTTATTCTGGGAAAAAGGAGACAATGATTATTTCCCGAAAGTATGTCAGCCTGAAGAAATTGCCGCCATCGTCTTAGCTATTGAAGGTCAGCCAGAGCTTTCCTCCAAATTACAACCTGATCTGTGGCAAAAGCGAAATCAAAAATTATTAAAATTCTATGCTATGGCTGGCAAAATTTATACTTTCATAGAAACGTGTGAGAAAAATCAAAGAAACAGTGAAAATCACAAACCGGATTTTTTTTATCGAGCATCGCGGTGGGGGTTTTGGTGTATATTTCATTTTTTGTGCTCGCTGTTTAATCTTAAAGGAAGCTGAAAAAATTAGTAACAAAAATATGTTCTTGATTTCCTGAGTTATTCTCATTAAACTTTCGAACAAACTTATTGGTCTTTTCGCTAATAAAGTGCACAAGCTGGGCGGGCACAAGGTCTGCCTCTACAATTGATAGGGTAATTAATCCGCTGCACATTTGGGGTTACGCATTTAGCGAAAGAACTACTTATAAAGATAAAGAACCACTTATATCGAACTCATTTAATTCTATACTTTTGCACTTTTTCTCCAAGGCCTTGATTTTACTGGATTTGCTATTAGAGGTAACTTTCAAGGATTTCAAGGCGCTAAGAAATTTCTGCAAAAGTGTAGTTAATTAACCGATTATATTTCAAAATACTTAACTGATTACCCCCCAAAACAAACCGTCCTTTTGGAATTCTAACTCATATACCGATACCTGCTGAATGAAATCCACACAATTTTGGAATAATTGTCTAGTTAGGAAAGGCTCTTGACTAAAATAGAGGATATTTCCCATAAGCTTGCGGAAAGCTTCCCTTTTGGGCAACCTTTTAGCCACAACCCGTGAGCTTTGCTTAAGCTGGTAGACTCCAGCAAGCGGAGAAGAAAAATTTTTACCCTTAATTTCTTGCTCTCCCCAAAAAGGGGTGCTGTAGACTAAATAATCAATTTCCACCTTTTTAACTAAAGAAATTTCGTCACTCAAAACCGTATATTCAGAAGAATGGGCAGCAACAGTGGACTTTCCTGCTCCAGACTTTCCCATAAACAAATACCCCCACCCATCTCTTATCACCGCGGCGGCGTGAAGGAGAAAGCCCCCTTCTTGAGCCAGAATCAGGGAGTATAGAATTCGCAAGAAAGAATCAAAGCTGTAAACTGCTGCCCTGTTGATAACCCTAGCCCTTCGGCTGATAAGATCTATCTCGCCCTCAAGATCTGGCCTTCGGATGGTAAATTTCTTATTTTGATAAGAAACATCTACCCAAAGCTCTTCTTTTATTATCTCCTCAGCCCGCTTTTCCATTTCTTTCTGCCGAAGGTCAAGATGCAGATGAATAGGTGGGTGGCAGCCAGAATAAGCAGATCGCTGAGTATTATTTGTCTTGAACCCATTAGGGGAAATAATAAAAGCCCGATATTTATCCGCTATCATTTGGATAAATCCTGACTCACTAGAGCTAATGATTAGGGGAATGCCGCCAATTTCCAATTCGATATTTTTCATTTCCATGAATTATTTCCATTTGTAAGCGACTGTGTTTGTTAATTTTGAAGAATAGAATAGGTTTTAGGAATAAAATGGGTTTCTGCCCCGAGGCGAGGGCAGGCCATAGTCTCTTCTAGCAGGCTCTCCCCTGGCCCCCAGAGTGGGAAGCCAGGGGAAATAAGTGAAATGAGAATAACTCTATAAAACTTTAATCAGTAACTTGGCAAGACTTTAAAAATTGCTCGGCCATGCTGAGTAGCTCCAGCTTGAGGTAAGTGGCCATGCTGAATAGTTCCAAGAAGACAACAACTGCTGATAACCACCCAGACTGTTAAAGTAGGAAGGTTGATAGTCTAGGCTAAGAGCGCTGTAGGAGTAAGACCATGGTTGAGTCCACAGAGTGGAGGTTCCACTCGTATAAATAGGAGTTGATGGGGTTGAGCTCGACGGCTGTTTCGGCTTGATGGTATAAGTTCCGCTGACAACATCGCTTGGGGTATAATCATACTTGAAGGCCTTGGCTTTGACCGTAGTGGTGCTGGTCAGAGTCAGGGGAGCGGTATAGGTGGGTGAGCTTTCAGTCGGCTCGCTGCCATCTTTAGTGTAGCGGATAGTGGCCCCTGGCGTAGCGCAAGTTATTGATACAGAAACTGAATTAGTAAAAGTACCAGATGAGGGAGAGAGAGTGGGTTTAGCCACAACAGCAACTTTCCTGGTATAGGTAGCTTGAGCCGTAGTACTTGGGGTGTAGCCCTCTTTGAAGGCTTTGGCTTTGATCGTGGTGGTGGTGGTCAGGGTCAGAGGAGCAGTATAGACAGGTGAGCTTTCGGTCGGCTCGCTGCCATCGGTCGTATAGCAGATGGTGGCTCCTTGAGTCGCACAAGTTATAGATACAGAAACAGAACCAGTGAAAATGCCTGATGGAAGAGAGAATAAAGGAGTAGCCACTTTTTCTGCTAATTTCGTATAGATAGCGCTTACGACTTCACTTGGGATGTAGCCCTCTTTGAAGGCTTTGGCTTTAACCGTGGTGGTGGTGGTCAGGGTCAGGGGAGCAGTATAGACAGGTGAGCTTTCGGTCGGCTCGCTGCCATCGGTCGTATAGCAGATGGTGGCTCCTTGAGTCGCACAAGTTATAGATACAGAAACTGAGGGGATAAAAGTTCGGACCACAGGAGAGATGACAGGGGTAGCCATTTTTTCCAATTTTGTGTAGGTCCCGCTTACAGTATCACTAGGAGTATAGTAGCCGCTTTTAAAAGCCTTAACCTTAAGGGTAGTGGTCTTAGTCAAGGTCAGAGGAGAGGTATAGGCGGGCGAGTTTGCGGTCGGCTCGCTGCCATCTTTAGTGTAGCGGATAGTGGCCCCTGGCGTAGCGCAAGTTATTGATACGGGAATTGAATCATTAAAAGTACCAGATGAGGGAGAAAGAACAGGGGTAGCTACTTTTTCCCGGATTCTAGTATATGTCTCAGATGCGGTATTGCTTAGGGCATATCTTCCATTAAAGGCTTTAGCCTTTATGGTTGTAGTCTCAGTTAGGGTCAGAGGAGTGGTATAGGCGGGTGAGTTTGCGGTCGGCTCGCTGCCATCTTTAGTGTAGCGGATAGTGGCCCCTTGAATAGCACAGGCGATTGATACGGTAATTGAACCAATGAAAGTGCAGGATGGGGGAGAAAATATAGGGGTAGCCAAAACGACTGAGGTCGGAGAAGACACAATCAGGGTATAGGCTTTATCTTCAGTCAGATCGGAAATCATTCTGGTCGTATCATCTGCCTGCCAACCATCACCGCCATTGACTTCGATTAGGACCGGATCATTTGGGCTGTTTGGCAGTGAATCTCCGGTGAGAGAATTTTTCAAATCAGCCAGGTTCAAAAGCCATATTCCGTCTTTAGTAGTGCGGGTGGAGAGAGGATAAGAATAAACCCCACGGTGGTTAATCGTAACCAATACCAGGGCACCCGCCAGCGGGCTTTGATCTGGCTTTACAAGGCGTCCGCCGATAAAGACGTTGTCTAGCGGTGGAGACACCTTAGGAGCAGTATAAAGATAGTAGGAGCCAGCATTGTTGTCTACAGATGCCCCTGATTGTACCTCATAATAGTAGGTTGTCCCAGGCTGCAAGCCGCTCAACTCTACCCAGTGGACCTTTCCTATGACGCTATCTCTGGCTAGTTTTGAGTCGCTAAGATCGCGGCTGCTACTATAGTGGACCTCGCCCGGACTATCAATATCAGTAATCCAGGAGATAACCACTGAGCCTGCTGTCTGATATGATTCTCTGACCTCGGAGATGATCGGAGCAGGCAGGGCTGATGAGGTTAAATCATAACGAGGCTCACTTTCCAGCTGGCTCTGTCTAAACCTCATCCTCGGCAGGGAGAGCTTGGCCGGTGTCCAGGAAATATCATCCTGGACCTCAACCATATATCCTTCTCCAACCCGAATGTCAAACTCTGTTCCGATCTTATATCCAGCCCAAATTCGGTAGCTTTCAGTCTTTTGTGATACAGGATTAAAGCGGATCACAGATTTGCAGCCTGGAATTGCTGACAACAGTGATGATGAGCTATAGCCTGTCCTTGGGTCGTCAGGCATATTAGGTCCGTAAATAAAAGAGATTAAATTATACCCCTGGCTTAGATTCAGGGTTTGCGGCTCAGTAGCCAGCAAGCCGGTAAGGTTAAAAGTGGTGTCAGTGGACACCTCGGTATAGTATCCCTCACCAGGCTTGATCGGAAAGTCAATGCCGATAGCGGTTCCATCCCAAGAGAGATAGCTTTCGGTCTTTTGGGATTTAGGATCAAAGCGAATAACTTTTTGACAGCCCGGAATGCTACTCAACAAAGTTGAGGCCTGATAGGAAGCAGATGAGAGATTGTCTGAGGTTATCAGCTCCGCAAGGGGTTGAGAAATAAGATTATACCCCCGGGTCAGAGACATTGATATCGAATAGGACCGCTGAGTTATGGAGACAAATTCCAACCCTCCGATGACAAGTTGCCCGGTTTTAGGATCAAAATAGGAATTCCAGTAATCCTTGGTATTGTAGAAAAACATCTTATTCTCTGGAAAATATTTTTTAGACCGAATCACATAATAGCCTGTTTGTCCTTTTTGGATTCCGTAGGCGGTGATAATATTCGCTCCTGGTCCATTCCATCCCCACTGGCCTCCAAGCCGGGGAACATTGATAGACTCAGGAACTATCGGGCTATTTCCCGACCGAAAGTCGCTGGCATAGGTGGAATAAAAACCTAGCTCTCCATTAGGACCACTGTACAAATAAAAACCCATCCGTCCCTCAGGGGCAGAATTTTTCCACCCAGGCGAGCAGTCAGTCAAGTCAGTAGGGGCAAAGCCATTTTCATCTACCGAAGAGTCATCAAGTATAGCTTGCGGATCTTCCTCATACCATATGCCCCACCACCAAACTTGCTGTTTCCCCAGATTATGCAATACATATGTATAGGTATAAATTTGGGTTTCAGGATCATAGGCTATATCTTCGATAACATAGGCGCCAGAAGTTTTTCTGGGCGACAGACTCAAAGCAGCACCATCCGATGCCTTATCCTGGGAATAGGCAGACGGCGTATGCCCAAAAAATAGGCATAAACTGAGTATAAATCCAAACAATAATGATGTCAGGATCATAAAAGACTTTCGTTTCATTTTTCTTTTTCCTCATTAAAGGCAGGTTTAGGAAAAGTTAGGTCTCCATGTTTCTAAAAGCTGCGCTACTGTCCCCTTGTCCCACCAGAGCTAGCCTTAGGCCTAAAGATGAATGAAGAGGCCAAAGTGGCACTTTTAGGGAAAAACCACCACTCTTCCTCCCCCCAAAGAAGAGACGTGTGTGATTAGTGCTCATCCTGGATGATGAGCCTGAATCTTATGCTATATGAAGTGCTGAATTTTGTAAAAAATATTAAAAATTATAACTCAATCGAGAATTTTTACACTGAACAAAGGGTCAGCAGGCTGGAACCTTGATCTATTAACTTACAGCGTGCATCCCCCTCGGAAGGCCGAAATTCTTACAGTTATTACTCTTGCAGCAGGCAAGAGCCAAGGTCTCAAATACTTCTTCGGAAACTATCTGGGGTTTTTCATAAACCTTTTTGACTGCTGGTTTTGCGATTGTTGTCTTTTTTTCTTCCATGATTCTACCTCCTTAACTTATAGATTAACGTTAACCTAGTTTACAAAAATAACTTAAGTTACAATAGGTTGTATTTGATCATTGGCTTTTATCTGATTATTAAACTGTCTGTCTCCCTCTTTTGCTTGCACCATCCAACAGGCAGCACTGGAAGGGCCAAGGAGATCGCCATCTTCAAGATAGGCTAAGCCAGGACATCTAGCACACCAGGGGAGGTACCTACAGTTATTGCAGCCCCGAACATCTTTCATCCGTAGATTCCGAATTCTAAGCATCTGCGGTGAATGATACCAAATCCATTGAAAATCATGCTCTAGGATATTGCCACAGAAAATAGGCAGCTGAACACAAGGGTTAATATCACCCTCTGGAGAAATGAAGCAGATATAATGACCGGCACTGCAGAGGACCTCTTCACTTATTTCACTCATCATACTGGCTGAGCAGGCAAAACTCTCCTCTCTTTCCCTATCGCTTTTGTGCTTAGTCTGAAAAATAGGATCAGCTAGGACCATCTGCAAATCTTCTTGACTTATTCGGTAGTTGAGCGGATCTCGGTTCCCATCATCCCGGACGGTAATCATCGGGTCAAAAGCATAATCAGCTCCAAGACTCACCGCCAGCTCATATACCTTACGATACTCGGCCAGGTTTTGTTTCATTATGGGGCACTTTACCTTAACCGCTACGCCTTCCTCCCTTAGCCACCGAATCCCTTCCATGCTCTTCGTCCAGGAGCCGGAAACACCGGTGATCAGATCATGTATCTTTGCATCTGCCCCATATAGGCTGACATGCACTTCCTGAATACGTAGTCTATGAAATGCTTGGGCCTCCTTTCTACCAACTAAGGTTCCGTTAGTAAAAATCTTAACCGCAAAATCCAACTCCCTCGCCCGGCTTATAATCTCAAGCAGATCATCTCGAAGCAAAACTTCCCCGCCTGAAAGGGTGAGAAGAAGACAGCCAACTTGAGCCAGCTCCTCAAAGACTCGCTGAATGTGCATCAGCCCTAGCTCAAAACCAGCCTCAGCCGTTCCTGCTTGGCCAAATGCGGTCTTTCTTCCCTTCCCCACACAGCAGTGAAGGCAGTGGAGATTACATCGCCTAGTTAAATTAATGTGTACTGCAAGGGGGATCTTCTTCTCCTGGACGTAGGATATAATATCTTTCATGATCGGTACCTAATTATTCCCTTGGGCCTTCTCATCCAATATAACCACCATCCCTTTACTGCACAAATCCTGAAAGAAAATCTCACAATCTGATCTGATCTCATCGGGTCTTGCGGATATATATTCTTCCTGGATTATCTGAATAATTTCTTCCATGGTTTTTTGGCCAGTACATAATTCCCATATTCTTGAGCCTACCGCATTCAATGTGTGCAAGGTATTGTCTGTCAGGGTCATGATTACGGCTTGCCCATCAATTATCCGTGAAGCTGTATTTTCATTTCTGGCGATATATTTTGCGAGCATATAAATCTCCCTGATAGTATGCTTGATAATCTGATAAGATGAAAATTTCTGCTTTCTTTCCTATTATATCCAAGATTAAATCGAATTTCAATATAAAACATAAAATAAAATTTATTACTGATAATTTTGATTTAAACAATAAGATAAAAAGTATTTTTTATAATTAATTATTAAAATACATCGGATAAAAACATCTCTTACGTTTTTCCCACCCCCTTACCTGACCAGCAATCCACAACTGCCCCTCTAAACAAACGATAGATAGAAAGCAAGGGATTGAGAATAAGATAGAAGTAATTACTCCATGACTGGGGAGGCAGACCATAGCGGTAAGCAATGGTCTGCCTTGAGGAGAATAACACCTTAAAGATCGAGTTGATGATCATCTTCTCATCGAGTAAAAACAGCAGAAGAAATTGTCTCAAATCTTGGCCTATTAAGCCCTGCACAAGGCTGTGGTCCCTAAAGATCGACCGAAGCATCTTCTGCTTCCATGAGAGTGGCCAATTAATCAATTCGCTTCCTATCCGCAGGTCAAACATCCGCTGAACCAGCCCCAAGGCAAAAACCAGATTATCGAGAAGGCCAAGCTCACTAGCCATGCCAGCTACTTTTTTCCAATCCATCTCATGCTCATAATGGCTGATAACCTGACCGATATCAATCAACTGCTTGAGGAATGAATAGCGGGACATATGGGCATTGATAGTCAGATAGAGCAGGGTTATTTCAGGTCCCATCCGCAAACAGCTTATTCCGTTCCAAGAATAGGTGCCGCGACTATTCTGAAAGATTTCCTCCCACCAGCTTTTCACTGGCAGAGCATAATCCCGAGGGTTAGCCAGCCCCCAGTGCAACTCAACACATAGTCTCTGCCCGACTCTTTCTCCCTTCTCCATATGTAGTGTATAACAGTTATCTGGTAGAAGCCCCTTTCTGATAAAAGGGTCGCGGCAATATCCCAGCTCTATCAGTGAGGCTTCGGCTGCGGCCAGATCCTCTTGCCGAATCAGCAGATCAATATCAGTTACCACCCGAAATGATATGTCTGGATAGACTTCCTCCGACAAAAAAATACCCTTTAGTGGAAGGCTGATTATTCTCTGCTTTTCTAAGGCAGTCAAAACCTTGCTTGTTTCTGCCCACAGGAAAAGGTTTCTGGCCATATTTAGCCGAAAACTCTGCTCTAATCTCTCCCTGACCTGCTTTGGTATCCCTGACCAGCCTATTTCTTTCAGGATGTGATACAGCAGAGGACTTACCCCATGCCATTGCGCCCAGGAAAGAATAAGATCCCAGTCTATCTCTTTCCCAAGGCAAGATCGGATTTCAGCTACTGAATCCATTTTCCTGAAAAAAAAGCGCAAACAAGCCAGGAATAATTTTTCTTCTTCAGCCATCTCTCTTTTGTATCCTAACCGAAAATCTGATCAAGCCCCACTTCTTTACTCTAGCCACTCCCTGAAATCAGTGATAAATTGATTGACCACCTCGGTAGTTTTGGGATGGGAACACATCTGGGCGAAGAATTTGGGCGGAACAGTCACAATATCTGCTCCAGCCTGCAGGGCCTCATTAATATCAGCTATATGACGAATGCTGCCGACAATGATCTTTGATGGACATTCCCAGTCGGCCAGGGTTCGTTTTACGGCGCTGATAACCGCTGTGGAATTGTAGCCGATGTCCCTGATTCGACCGCTAAAGAGGCTTACAAAGTCAGAGCCGGCATCTGCTGCCATGATAGCCTGATTATAGGACATACAGCAGGTGCAGTTCACCTTGATGCCTTTATCCTTCAATCTCTTGATTACAGATAATTCATCCCAACCAATGGGAATTTTAATGTTAAGCCCCTCATATCGAAATTCCTTGACAAACTGCTCAGCCTGCCTGACCATCTCGTCAGGCTCGGTGGAGAAAACCTCCACACTGAGAGGGATATCCCGCAAGCCACACTCCCTGACTAGGCTGATAATTTTATGAATATGCTCCTTAAAATCACATTTTTTCTCTTTGGCTAAAATCGAGGGATTAGTGGTAATCCCACTGGCGAATCCTCTTTTCAAGGCCTCTTCGATATCTTTCAAGTTAGCTGAATCAATAAAAATCTTCATCGCTGATCTCCCTAAAGTTGTGGTTACTATGCTGATCTTCCTATAAGTGGTTCTTTCGCTAAGTAGGTAACACAAGTGGGCAGCGGATCAATTACGCTAAGTGTCCGACCATAAAGGTTTATAACTTGACATAATGAGGTTAGCGATAGACAAGTGAAATAATTATCCTGGCCAGAATATTATAACTCATTATGGTTGGCCACTTATCAATTGTAAGGGCGGATAAGCTAATTGTAGGTGCGGACCTTTTGCCGTCGCCGCTTGCGCACTTTATTAGCGAAAGGACCACTATTTAAATTTAAATTATGGTTAATCCTTGCAGATAGGATTTCTTAAGGCGATAGGCATTCTTATAATGCTGGCAAACAGGTCAAGGGGCGCAAATGGTTAGTCTTTGCGTTACCTAGGTATCCTTATTTGACCGATTCCCATTTCATTTCCGAGACCTTCATTTTGGGATGAGAGACGATCAAATGCCAGATTACTCCTTGGAATGATTCGGTATGCGGAGTAACTGTTTGGGGGTTAATGGTAGGAATAATCACACAGGCATCCGCGGCCTGAGCTGTATAGCCGCCATCGCGGCCCACAATGCCAAGGATTTTGGCTCCAGTCTCACGGGCATATTGAATAGCAGATACCAGATTGGCGCTGATCTTCTTTTCCAGATTTCCACCGCCGACCGAAAAGATAAATAGCCCATCCCAAGCCCTAAGCCTGCTTCCTCTAAGCCAGTTTACAAATACCGTCTCCCAGCCATCATCATTGACGCGAGCAGTGAGTTCAGAAGCGTTATCCGTTGGGCTATAGGCTTCAAAGCCGGCAATTTTGCGAAAATCATTCACTGCATGAGAGGCATTTCCTGCCCCACCGCCAACGCCGAGAAAGAAAAGTCTTCCGCCTCTTGTTTTTATTTCAGCTAAAAGGTCTATCATTTTGTCTATGTCAGAAGGATTGATCCGCCGTATAATTTCCTCTATCTCTAAAAAATAATCGGTTGTGTAAGCCATGCTGTTGTTCTCTCCTTAACTTTCCTTAAAATTTTTTCTTATAACCTGGGTTAAGTCTACACTTTTGCGGAAAATCTCTCCATGCAAAATCTCTCCATGCCTTGAAATTCTTTGGAAGTTATCTTTTATACCAAACCTTAGTAAAATCAAAGGGTTGGACAAAAAGTACAAAGTATAGGTTAACTTAAAATTTTCTCTCAATTGACAGGGGATTCTCATGAGCGGAAAAGTTGTCATCAATAAATATTTCACTCAAACATAACTGCTCAGAAGATGAGCCTTGGAAACTGTTTTTTAGATTTTCCTGGTACTTGATAACCTTTACCGCCTCCGGGAGATTTGGGACAATAAAGTCTGGCCTCACTCCGCTTTTTTCCATAATCCGGCACAAATCACACTTTGGATGGCCGATCAAAAAAGTAGTGCATCCGACAGAAGCCCCGGCCTGGATATCCGTAATGCTGTCACCGATCATGTAGGAGGCGGCTAGATTTATCTGATGCTTCTTGGCAGCCTCGATGAGCAAGCCAGGTTTTGGCTTTCGGCAGCTACAGTCCATCACGTAGCGCTGATCTCCGCTCCCGTTGCCGCTCCCCTTCGGGTGGTGAAGACACATGTAGATATCATCCAGACAGGCCCCACCAAGAGCCAGCTCTTCAATCATTTTCTCTGTGATCAGGTCTAAAACCCTCTTACTCAAATGTCCCTTAGCAATCCCAGGCTGATTGGTAACCACAATAGCCAGCAAGCCTATCCTGTTGATCTCTTGTATAGCCCACGCCGCTCCCTCCATCAGGTGAAACTGCTCAGGTGTAAAGGGGCTATCAATCACCCCGATATCTTGATGGTAGATAATCTCGTTGATCACCCCATCTCGATCTAAGAATACTGCTCTTCTTATTATTCCTTCCATGTTACCTTATATATCCCCTCTTCTGACGGTGTGATGATTATTGTTGACCTCTATCCTTCAACCCTTAAGTCTAAATTTTTCCTTAGCCTGAAGATAATATTCCGGTGTATCAATAGAAATTACGTATCCATCGAGTGGATAAGCATAGACTTCCATTCCTTCCAGAATCATTTTTGGAAGAAGATGATAGCCGAAATCATAGAATATACCCTTTGGGATCAGGTCAAGCACCGCGGGCTCCATCAAGAGCAGCCCTGCATTCACAAAATGGCTGAAAACCTCATCCGGCTTTGGTTTTTCGAGCATTTTCACTATCCGGTAATGATCATCAAAGGCAATAATGCCGCTTTTCAGTACATCTTCTTCCTCAATAAAGGCTACAGTCAGCACTCCTCTCTTTTCCTGGTGAAAACGTCTCATAGCAGCCAGATCAGCATTGGTCAAGTTATCTCCATATAAAACAAAAACTTCATCATCCTCTCCTATCCAATCCTCGAAAGCCTTTACCGCTCCGGCTGTGCCGAGAAGCTCCTCTTCAAAATGATACCGAATCTTCACCCCCCACGCTCGACCATCCCCGAAGTAGTTCTGAATCACCTGTGGGCAGTGGTGAAGATTGATGAAAATCTCCTCAATTCCATGTTGTTTAAAGAGAAGAATTCCATATTCCAGAACCGGCTTTCCTCCCACTTCCATCATCACCTTAGGGATGTTTCGGGTATATGAGCCAAGCCTTGTTCCTTTGCCAGCAGACAAAATGATCCCCTTCATAGCAGACTCATCCCAAGCACTTTGCTTTGAATATACTCTATTGACCTTTTCAACCCTTCTTCCAGGCTTACCTTTGGTTCCCACCCAAGGGTTCTCTCCTGGGAGATATCCGCCAAGGTGATTTGTGCCTCCCCGGGCAGGTCCTCTCGGTAGATTGGAGTCAGCCCAGTGCGCAGAATATTTTCGATGGCTGAAAAGATCTCATTAATCGAGTAATTTATCCCGCTGCCCACATTAAATGTACCGCCATCTAGCCGCTCATCATTCATGGCCATAAGATGAAACCGATTGACATCATCCACATAGATAAAATCACGTCTCTTTTCTCCATTTCCATAAATCACCGGCCTTTCCCTTTTGAGCATTTTCATAATGAAAGAGCTCATTACTGGAGGCACCACTCGGCGCCAATCCTGAGCCGGACCATAGACATTAAAATATCTCAAGACCGTAATGCGCATGCCAAAAAGCTTACGGTAGCTTTCACAAAAGAGAGCCGCCCCCCTCTTGCTCACAGCATAGGTGCTTACAGGACACACCCTGTCTACCCTAGAGGGAAAATCCATGATCCCTTCATATTCAGCCGAGGTATCGGCGTAGATAAATTTTCTCACCCCGGCTCTTCGTGCTCCTTCAAGAACATTGACTGTTCCATAGACATTAATTTCGCTCGTTTCAAGAGGATTTCGCAGGCAGTCGATCAGGCAATTTTTAGCCGCCAGATGAAACACGGTATCTACCCCTTCAAATAAGGGATAAATCTCTGGATCACGAATATCTTTCCGGTGAAAGATCACCCGTGGATCGATATTCTCAAGGGTACCGTAAGAGAGGTTATCGAGCCCTACTACCATATACCCTTCATCGCAGAGCCATCTACACAGGTTGCTGCCGATAAAGCCTGCACAGCCAGTAACCAGAATGGTTTTTTTGTTCATCTTGATTGGTCCTCGCAAATGGTGTTGTTATCAAAAATGGTGTGGTTATCTATGCTTTTGCACTTTTTCTCCAAAGCCTTGATTTTACTGGATTTGCTATTAGAGGTAACTTTCAAGGATTTCAAGGCGCTAAGAAATTTCTGCAAAAGCGTAGTGGTTATCAAAATGTGGCTATTGCTCAAAAGAGAGACCTAAGATTTTTTCAAAAACTGCTATCTCTGATATAGGAAGGCTCCTTCAGCCGGCTTTTCTCTTGAAAGTATCTGCTCATAGCCAAGCCGCTTAAGGTAGCCAGAAGGATAGTATTTGACATAAAATGGAGCAAGGGAGCGGTAAGGCAGTGGATAGCAGTAGCTAAAATCCCAGCCAGTAGGCCAAAGAGCACTCTCTCTTTACTCCTGCTTTTGATCTGCAGAAAGGTTTGGATGGAGCTAACCACTAGACAGCTCATCAGCCAAAAACACGTAGCCAGTGAAAGGGGCCCAGCCTCTAGGCAAAGTTGAAGGTATTCATTCCACGTGTAAGTATCGGAAGGTAGCATCTTTTTCATATAGTGGGTATGAACGAGGGGAAATGTCCCTAGGCCGGTGCCGGTAAATGGATAATCCTTGATTATTTGAATCGAGGCTTTCCAGACTGGTAGGCGGCCATTAAGACTTTCTATTTCTTTCTTTCTTTTCTGATCAAATAGGGAAGATGTCTTATCATAAACCGCTTGAAATCCAAGAAGGCTAACTCCCAATCCAACTACGATGACAAAGAGGATGATTACTGTTATCAAAAGCTTGGGGTTTAAGCGGTCTCGATAGTCTTCCTTCCTGTCTCTTTTTACCTTATAGGCAAATATTATCCCTGCCCCCAGTAGACCAAGGAGCATACTGGCCCAGCCACCCCTTGATAAGGTAAGAACGAAGGCCACCAACATCATGGCCAGAATGTAGCCTAAAAATACCTTTTTCCCCACCTCCCGCTGAGCAGTCATTACCCCAAGTCCAGGCAATATGACCATAGTCAGATAGCCAGCGAAAAAATTAGAATTATCAAACGGACCTGAAAGCTCTGTGATGAGGAGCCAAAAAGAGCGGTCTGCTCCTCCAAGGTATTGAATAATGCCCCGGACAGAGAGGAAAAATCCTACGCCCATGATGAGATAGAGGCATAAATTTATATCTCTTTGGTTATCACACCGAAAGACTACTGTGTAGTAAATAATTACACAATCAATAAACTTCAATAATTCAAAAAAACTGTGCTTGCGATCAATCGAGAATACAGCCGACAGGGTAAGGAGGAGGAAAAAGATCAGGATGGGCAGATCCAAACAGGTTCGCACCTTTTGCCAGCTTCCGGCTTTTTGCCAACTTCCGTTTGATTTACCCATCCTCCATTTCATCTCAGCCAGGAGACTGATCAATAGCCCGAGGCAGACAAGGTGAACTGTAGCAGAAGGCCAAAAGGTTATTGTTCCTTTGGGTAGAGGACTAAAGATCAATAGCCCGAAGAGAAGAGCCAATAAGATCATGGTTATTTTTTTAAGGTAAAAGGCCTATAAATTTACTGGCCTGCCAAGCCGGACTGACTCGTACACCGCTCCAAGCATTCGATTAGCCTGATACCCGTCCCAGCCGCTTCCCAGTGGCTCACGATTTTCCTTAATGGCCTGCACCAGTTCCTTGCACTCCTCTTCCCAGGAAATATCCTCACCGGGAAAATCGATAAACTCCTCTTCCGGCACCCAGCCCTCTGGTCTTCTTCTGCCTATTCTTAGCCTCTGTGGACCGTAGCTTCCGCCCAACCCTTCCACAACCACATACCCCTCAGAGCCAAAGACCTCAAAAGAGAACAGGTTTTTCCACTGAGTCCAGCTAGTATGCATAAAGGCAATTTGTCCAGCCTTAGTCTTAAACAAAGCAAAGGCGTTATCCTCAACCTCCATCTTCCAAAAATAGGTTGAAAGATAGCCAAAAGCCTCATGGAATTCCCCAACAAACCAGCGGAAGAGGTCTACCACATGCACTCCCTGATCCAGGAGCTCACCCCCGCCGCAAAGGTCCTTATCCGCCCGCCACTCATGCTCATATCCTGGCCTGCCTCCGTGACCATACCTACAACGCAAAAAGCTAATTTTACCAATCTGACCCTCAGCCACGAGCTGCCGCGCCCTGGCTATGCCTGGATGATGCCGGTGGTTAAAGCCGGTTTTAAGTTTTACTCCTCTCTCTCTGGCCGCCTCTACCATGAGCTTGGATTCTGAGGCATTTCTCCCCAGAGGCTTTTCACACAAAACATGCTTTCCCCGCTCTAGAAAGAATAGAGCGATAGGAGCTAAAAACTTGTTTATGGTAGCCACGATTACTAACTCGATATCGTCTCGCCGTGTCCCCATCTCTTCCCAACTCTGATAGGCCTCTGCACCAAACTCTTGAGCCAGTTTCTTGGCCCGTTCAAGATTGAGGTCACAAACCGCCACCAGTTTGCACTCTGGCAACTTCCTTATGGCCGCAGCTCTCTTATTACCGATTAAACCTGCTCCTATGATGGCTACTTGCATATCTTGATCTTCTCCCTCATCATCTCATCAACTCCACAAGACCCGATTACTACCCCTTTTAGCTAACCCTTCTCAGGGTATATAAATCTCCCGACATAACCTCTTGAATCCGATCCGGTCCAAACCGCATCCAATCATCCCAAACCGCACTGATAAGACGCCCGCTCAGACCGTCAGAGGCCGAGGAGGCTAAAAATACCGCCAAAGCGGCTGCCAGCTCAGGTGGGGTCCCCCCTTTTTCTTTTCTCTCCTTAGCCTCCCGTAGTTCTTTATCCCCAGCTCTATCTTCTGCGGCCAATACCTCATCCAGCATCCTTGTATTTACCGCCCCTGGAGCTATGGCATTGACATCGATATGATACTCTCTGAGCTCCTCGGCCAGAGTTTCTGTGAACCGAACAACAGCCGCCTTCCCCGCGGCATAGGCTGAAAAGTAGGCTCTTGGGGCAGTGGCTCCACCACCTGACAGGTTGATGATTTTACCTGCCTTTTTGGCTATCATAATAGGCAATACCTCACGGATACATCGGGCAGTACCCAGCAGATTAATATTGATATTGTTAACCCAATCATCAAAGCCTACTTCCCAAAATTTCCCGATCGGTCCCTGCACAGCTGCATTGTTCACCAGCACATCAATGGTGCCAAAAGCATCCAAAACCTCGGCCACAAGCTTCTGTATGTCCTTTTCCTCCGAGATATCAGCCCGAAAGCTGCGAATAACTCCAAACCTTGACAACTCTTGGCTAGTCTTGGTCAGCTCATCCTGATTCCGACCAGCGATGGCTACCGAGGCGCTCTCAGCCAAAAATGCCCTGGCTATGGCTTTCCCTATCCCCCGGCTGCCGCCAGTAATAATGGCAATTTTACCCTTAAGTTTCATAGCCTTACTCTAAATGGTTCTTTCTCTATACCCATAATCTCTATACCCATAATATACCCATACCCAAGAACTATACCTATACCGCATGAATTACCGCCATTCTCTCTAGCCGCGAAGGAGTCCATACATAGCGACTCTGACCTTCATCTTCGCTATTCATCAGGTTGACCAAAACCTTTGAGCCTTCAAATTCAAAGTTAAATCTCATTTCCCGAAGCCCCATCATATGCATTGCTGTTCGCAGCCGCTCATGCCCTTTCTCGATGTAAAACAGGAAAAATCCTCCTCCACCGGCACCGGTAATCTTGCCACCGAGAACACCGCACTCTTTAGCCACTTCATAAATCCGATCAAATTCCGGATTAGAGATCTTAGAAGACATCTTTTTCTTATACTCCCAGTGCTTATCCATCATCAGGCCAAAATCGGTCAAGTTGCCACTTTCGATCAGCTCCTTAATCCGATAGCCGCTCTCTTTAATATAATGGAGACTTTCTAAAACCGTTTTCTTATTAGTCTGAGCGCCCTTGTTCTGCTCACTCAAGATATCCATACTCTGACGCGATACTCCGGTGTAGAAAATCAGCAAATTTCGCTTCAAATCATCTAACACACTCGATGAGACATCAGCCCTGATCACAGTAACCCGGCCATCCTTAGCGATCTCAAAGGCAGTCAATCCACCAAAGGTAGCAATGTATTGATCTTGCTTGCCAATCGGTTTTTTCAATAACTCAATCTCAAGATAGCAAGCTTCCTCAGCCAACTCAGGAAGGCTGATATAATCGCGCTTTAGCGCATGAATGGCGTTCAGCAGCCCAACGGCATAACAGCTTGATGAACCGAGCCCTGTCCCGTCTGGAATGTCGGCTGAGGAGATAATCTCGATAGCCCTTTCAATGCCCAACATCCTCAGGGCCCCCTTGGCAATTTCATGCTGTAGATCATCCCGGTGTTTGACGGTTTCAGATTTGGTGTATTTTACCCTGACCAGATCGTCCACCACTGGTCGATTCAAGTTAATGAACATATACTTGTTGATGGCCGCGCTAAAAACAAATCCTCCGTATTGAGTATAGTATGATGGTAAATCGGTTCCTCCTCCCCCCAGAGTTATTCTAAATGGTGTTCTGGTAATGATCATCTCTTTAACTCTCCTTGGAAAAACTATGAAGAAAAAAGCGTTATGAAAAAAGCTATGAAATTATTTCGACCTTATGCCAGAGCGAATGCCAGATTGCATTTTAAAATCAATCAGTTAACTTTCACAAAATGTGTGAGTTAACATTCTGGAATATAAAGCTTTTCAGTGTTCGCTCTGGATTCAGGTTCAATCAATAGCCAGTCGACATATATCTGGCGATATTTCATACCTTCTTCCGCATTCACACTTTGCCCAGTCCATCGAGTTACTCATCTTAAGCCTCAAACCACATACGCACATCCAGCCCTGAAACCTGGCCGGATTTCCAAACACCAAGGCATGGTCAGCTACCGAGCGGGTAACCACTGAGCCTGCCCCTACGGTTGCGTAGCAGCCTATCCTGACCCCAGGAACAATAACCGAGCCAGCGCCAATACTTGCTCCCCGGCCGATAGTGATTGCTTCAAAGGGCTTGCGAAACCCTGAGCGGGGAAACCGCTCATTGGTAAAAACAACCTGAGGCCCGATGAAAGCCTGATCAGCAACCGTAACTCCCTGCCATAGGGAGTTACCATTTTTGATCACTACCCGATTGCCTATCGAGACACCGTTTTCCAAAAAACAGTGCTCTCCGATATTGCAATAGGCTCCGACCATAACCTCCTCCTGAATATGGGTCCAGGCCCAGATGCGAGTGCCATAGCCAATATTTTTGGTTTCAACAATGGCTAAGGGGTGAATGAAGGGTAAAGGTAAAGGGGCGGGTTGGCTGCTCATGGGAAAAGCTCCAGCACTGATTGAAAAATTTTCATAAGTTTCAACATATAAGCTCCATCAGTAAATGGGGTCTGTCTGGTTTCAATACAATGGAAAAAGTGATTGATGACCCGAAAAAGCGGCTCCTCATGTCCATGCTCAATCAACTCTTCCCGCTTGTCTTCGATCCAAAAGAGTTTGAGCTTATGCTCTGCTGCCAGATCATCAAAAATTAATTGCTTGTCTCGATCACAGACCAGTAGCTCACGCCGGCGCTCGGGTAAAGTCCAACTCAATCCAATATGGACAGGGAAGGTATCGGTTTCCAGTCGAATAAAGGCCGTATCGCAAAGCTCATCTGACAGGAGGTTTACCCTATGGCCTGCTTTGGGCCGAAAATTCTCCTCTGGCAGCAGGTAATTGAGCATAGCCAGATCATGAAACACAAGGTCTTCGACTACATTGATCCCATTGGCCAGCATGGTTTGCCGCAGCCGGCTTACATGGTGCAGCCGAAGGTCGTTACCGTACCGTAGGGATTGGATGAATAAAATCTCTGAAAAAAGATGTTGATCAAACAGCTCTTTTATTTTCCTAACCGGCTCGCTGTAGACAAAGGTAGAATCCATCATAAAGATGCACCGATTGGCTTGAGCCAAAGCGGTAAGACATTCCAGCTCTTCAATAGTTTTGGTCGGAGGTTTGGTTATCAGAACATCTTTTCCAGCTCTCAGTGCCAATCGAGCCAGATCGAAATGCGTTTTTGGCGGAGTAGCGATGATAACGGCCTGAACCGTAGGATCAGCCAACACCTCCTCAGGATCAGCCAGCACCGAAGTTTCGAGGCTTGCGGCCAACTCCTGACGACGAGCCGCTGAAGTATCAACCCCTATCACCTGCTCAGCCGCTGGATGTCGAAACGCATTCCGAAACAGCTTTGATCCCCACCATCCCAAGCCCAAGACTGCTATTTTCAACATGGATTTGTCCTCATCTTCTGCTGGCAAAAAAGTTCTTGATTTGATCGACCACAAAACGAATCTGCTCTTCGGTCAATTCTGGATACATGGGCAGGGAAAGGATCTCTTTGGCCATCTTCTCGGCTACTGGAAAGTCTCCCCGCTGATACCCAAGATGAGCGTAAGCCTTTTGAAGATGAAGAGGAACAGGATAATGGAGCCCGGTGCTGATCCCATGATCTGCCAGATATTTCATTAAGGCATCTCGCTCCTTGACCCTGATTACATAAAGGTGAAAGGAGTGCGTGCGGCCTGATTTTATCCGAGGCACAGTCACTTCGGCCACATCCTGTAACCATTGGCTATAGAGATTTGCATTTTCCTGCCGCATCCTTGTCCAGGTGCTGATATAATTCAGCTTAACTGCCAGGACCGCTCCCTGAATCCCCTCCATCCGGTAGTTATGGCCAACCACATCGTGCTGGTAGCGCACCGGCGCGCCATGATCGTGGATCAGCCTCATGGCTTCATATAGCCTACGGTCATTGGTAATCACCGCTCCTGCTTCTCCATAGGCTCCAAGGTTTTTGCCAGGATAGAAGGAAAAGCAGCCGACCAGGCCGAGCGTTCCGACCGGCTGGCCGTTAAATCGAGCGCAATGGGCCTGAGCACAATCTTCGACCAGCAAAAGGTTATACTCTTTGGCCAGGGCCATAATTTCATCCATATCTGCTGGCTGGCCATAGAGATGAACCGGGATGATTCCCCGCAGTCTAGTCCGCTCCTTTGCACTCATTGCTGACAGCTTTTGCCGAAGCTTTGAAACATCAAGGTTATAGTAGTCATCACAGTCGATAAAAACAGGCTCTGCACCGCACAGGCTCACCGCCTCGGCAGTAGCAATAAAGGTATTGACCGGAACAATCACCTTATCGCCAGGCTGAATGCCGGCAGCCCAAAGAGCCAGGTGCAGTGAGTCTGTCCCTGAGCTGGTCCCAATGCAGTATGCTGCCTCATGAAGCCTGGCAAAACCCTCCTCAAACTCTTTTACCTTCGGCCCCATGATAAAGGCGGCACTGTCTAAAACCCCCTGAATGGCAAGATCAATTTCAGGCTTGATGTTTTGATACTGAGTCTTCAAATCCACAAAAGGCACAATCATCGGTTATCAACTCCCTTAAAGCTTAAACTTGCAACCATTGATTTATTCATATCTACTTGCATAGATACTTGTTCATCCCTTTCCCCTTGTTCAAAATCTCCCCCTGATATTCTGTTTATTCTGCTCCCCTTACCAGTAATAACAACTGATGCCGTTCTCAATAAGATCTCAAGATCAAACAAAAGAGAGTAATTTTCGATATAGTAAAGATCGAGGATAACCATATCATCATAGCTGACCTCACTTCGAGCTCTAACCTGCCACAGCCCACTCATCCCAGGCTTTACCTGAAGCCGCCGCTTATGCCAAGGCTTATAAAATTGATATTCCTCAATCGAGCAAAACCGCGGTCCTACCAGGCTCATCTCTCCCCGAAAGACATTGATTAACTGCGGAAGCTCATCCAGGGAGTGCTTGCGTAAAAAGCGGCCTACCCTGGTAACCCGAGATTCATCCTTGACAAAATATTTTCCGCTGACTCGTCCCTGAATAAAGCTCTCCATAAATTGAAGATGGCGCTTTTTGCCAGCTTCATATTTTTGCCTCTCTTCTTCATTGGCTGACTTATGATTTAGCATGCTCCGAAATTTATAAGCCACAAAAGGTTTGCCCCCTTGGCCGACTACCTGGCTTTTGTAAAAAACCGGACCTTCTGAATCCCACTTGATAGCCAGGGCAATGATTAGAAAAAGAGGAGAAAAAAGGGTAAGCAAAATAGCCGACCCTACCAAGTCAACCGCTCGTTTGACTGTCCGCTGAATAATTCCCATCTGCCGGGGCACTATTCGGTAAGTAACTAACCCGCTAAACTCCTCAGCTTCCATTTTCTCAACTACCTTGGAGAATAGGTCTGAAACCACATGAATTACCACCCCTGCCCCCTTGCACCGATCAATCAGCTCGATTAATGCTCCTTTGCCGATGTTATTGATAGCCAGAATGATTTCTTTTATTTTATGTTTTAAAATGATATGCTCTAGCTCATAGCTGTTCCCCAAAACCTCATGACCACACACCACAGTGCTTGCTTTCTTAAAATCATCAACAAAGCCAACCACCTCAAAATAACTTTTGGGATTATGCTCAAGATAGCTACAGATCTTGCTCCCATGCCGTCCAGCTCCTATGATTAGGGTTCGTTTTCTTATCCTACCTGTCCTGACCAGAAAGTAGAACAACTTGGGTACAATCAGGGCCCTGGCTAGAACCATGAGCATAAAACTGATCAAAAAACCAAGCCCTATCGTCATCCGGCTTGTAGCAATGTATTCTGTTTTAAGAAAGAAAACGATTACCATAAAGGCAGCCAGACACCTGAGATAGCATTTCAAAAGCGACTGAAGCTGATGAATAGGATTGGTGATTGCCTGATACTTATATAAGCCCTCAAGCTGGAATACAATGAGGAAGATAGCAGTAATAAGCACTATGGAAGGGGCATAATAGGCCGGAAACCGCTGCTGCGGTCCGCCGCCGCCATTGTACAGCCCTGAGGTAAAAACAAACCAAAAAGCGCTGTGGAAGCCAGTAAAGATGAGCAAAACATCTAATATTGCCATGCCGATTTTATGTTTAGAGAGTGTCATAATAATGTAAACCTCACTTATACTTCCAAATATCAAGAAGCACTTGATTAAGATTTAAATAAAAATGCTTATAAAAAGAGATTAGAATTTTACTTTTGGGATAAGCTATTTGTAGGAATAGAGTAGTTAGTGTCTTTGGAAGAGTTATTTTTTTCGGAAAGTAAAAGCAACAGTTCTGGTCAATAAATCTTCTTTGGTATATCCTTTTTTTGATAGTATTTTTAATAACTCTGGGGTTAATATGTTATGCCCCTCTGTCTTAACCTGCTCATTAACCACTACTGTGTAAGCATGGAAAATTTTTCTGTACTGATTCAAGGTTAGTTTATTTAAATAGATATTGACTGTATATTTATTTTCTAGTAAATGATCCCAAGGTGGAACTTTATTTGATGGAGATTTATCTGGATATATCCATTCAAGGTTATGGCCGCCCGACAAACTAGGGAAAAGATGAATCATAATCCAACCAATGCCAGAATCTTTAAGAACACGGTTAACCTCTGCTACAGCCATAGGAACATCAGTAATATGCTCAAATACCGCTTCCGAAAATATAAAATCAAAATGATTATCTGGAAAATCCATATTGGTTGCACTCATAATTCGGGTATCTAATTTATTATATAAATATAAAATATTTTTATTACAAAATAATGATAAATTTTTAATTACTCTCTTATCGTAGAGAACATGCCTTACTAATGATTTGGCAGCGCGTTCAAACCCATTATTTTTTAAAACCTTTAAAAAAATTTGTAAATCCATTTTGTAAGTTGGAACTTCAATATCTATACCAGTGACATTCGCTCCATCGGCTTTGAACAAAATCGTTTGAATCGCCATTTGTCCACGCCCTACATCAAGAATTCTTGCCTTATTCAATTCAACCCTACAATACTTATTAAATAGATCTTTCAAAAAATTATGAGTCATTATATATGGTTCAACATTTCCAAATATCCCCTTCTTATAACATTGAAATATTTTCCACGCTGAGCCTAACTTATTAATAATCCCTATTGGTTGTCCTGCCATAGCTGTAGCCATAAAATTTACCTCTTTGTTGTATTAACGGCTATTTTCTTATAGAGTGTTTCATATCCTTTGACCATTCTTTCCCAGGAGTAGTGGCTTTTGACCCATGCTTGGGCCCCTTTAGCGCACTCGGCCATAAGGTCAGGGTGGTCTAAAGCCCAACGCATTTTTCGGGCCAGGTCCTCGGCATTTCCAGATTGAAAGTAAACGCCATGCTTATCCAAAATATCTTTATTTTCGGGAATATCACTACAGATCAAGGGAACCCCCATGACCGCCACCTCTAATAACATCATTGACATGGCTTCAACCAGCGAGGGGAAGATAAATAAGCGGCAGTTGCGGACAAGGCCAAACAGCTTTTCTTTGTCCGCAATGTGGGGAATAAACACCACTCGCTCATCAGCCATCTGCCGAAGACCTTGAGCATAATGCGGCACCTGGGCCAGATCACCGACAATAACCAGCGGTAGATTTAGATTGAGCTTATTAAAGGCTTCAAGAACCAGATGACATCCCTTGGTAGGATCGATACGGCCAGCAGCAAAAAGAATATATCCACCAGGTGATAACCCCATTTCTTTCAAGTTTTGCCTGGCCAGCTCATGATCGACTGGATATTCTCTTATCCCATTCGGCAGATAGACTACCTTGCGCCCCCGCACCTGTTTAAAATACTCAGCATCAGCCCGTGAGACACTGGTCGCACAATTTGACAGCAGCAGGTATGGGTATTCGGTCAATCCCATTAGAGTGCGGGCCAAAGGACCCCACTTGCTTCGAGCAGCTCTGATCGGGCTTCCGTGGGAGGTCGCAATTACCCGATACCTAATTCGCAAAAGGGGCAAAATAAAGCAGGCCTCAACGTTATGGACATGTATAAGATCATAATTCCCCTTAAATAGGGCATGGAGCGCGGACAGGATAAAAAATGACACCGGCTGAAGATATTTGCCCGGCAAGGTCGGAATGCGAACCAGCCTCACTTTCCCTATCTTTGTACCCTGCGGGGTATAGCGGCTATTGCAGTAAACAGTCAACTTTTGCCTGCTTGAAAGTGCATGGACAATCGGCTCAACTACCCGCTCAGCCCCGCCCTTTGAGGGCAGCCCCTTGATCCCAAGATAAGCGATCTTTAACATTCGGGCACAACCTCCTTGCCGAGAGCAAGATTAAGTTTACTTTTGATGATCCAGATAAGCGGCACCCAGATATTCTTTCGCATAGCTGGCACGGCAGTGCCAGTCATCCAGCAGTTGCGCCGGCACTCTCGCACCTTCTGCCGCACTGCTTCTGCTTGGGGGCCATACCATATATCATCAAATGATTGGGTTTTAAGATCCCCCATGATCCAGGGCTCAGCCGAGCCATTGCAGGCCATAACCCTACCCCAGGGATCAATGAAAAAGGTATCCGTAGCTGCACCACAGCCAAGCGGCCTGGCTTTGCCTTGAATATACCCAAGGGTTCCAAGATTCAAGTATGCTCGGGCCCAATCTTTAAGCCGCATTCGCAAGCTGCTCCTGTGGCTTTGGAGAAGGGCTTGGATGAAGCGCTTCATCTGGCCAACAGCCTTATCCACATCCTCTATCTTGTTGTCAAATTTATGAAAATAGAAGGAGTTATGCATCGTGGCATTCCCAAATTCTATCCCCATGCTGGAGCAGAGCGTGTATAATTCCAAAAGATCAGAGCAGTTGCGATCCGAGATCACAATGCCAAAGCCAATGTCTCTTATGCCCATAGCTTTGAGTTTTAGAATAGTCCGCAGAGCATGGTCAAAGCCGTTCTTGATTCCCCGAAGCTCATCATTGAGCTTTGGCAGCCCCTCGACACTTACCCGAATGGTGATATTAGGAAACCGCTCGCACACCTTGACGATCCGGTCAGTGAAATAGCCATTGGTGCTGATTTCTAGCCTTTTGGTCTTTTTATCCAGAATGCTTACGATATCCATGATGTCATCCCTCAGCATCGGCTCACCACCAGTAATGTTGAGTCGAATCATGCCGCCAGGGATTTTCTCCAAAATGGCCGGATCAAACTCTTCGCTCTTCGAGGTAGGTGCCTGCCAAGTATTGCACATCTGGCATCGAGCATTACAGCGATATGTAGTAATAACCGCGCATTCCATCCTGTCAATAACCTCAAAATTTATCTTACTACCGGACACATTTTATCTCCGGTGTTTTGTATATGCCTTCTTGAGTGCAGGCATTTCATGTCATTCCCCAAATAGGCGGAAATCCAGAGGGTTGCTGCCACCATACATGGATTACCACTTTCGCGGGAATGATGATAAATAGTGTCCGGTAGTGGAAAATTTATTTAGAATAACGGAAAACGCAAAAGTATAGATTATTAAATTACTTATGCAACCTTTTCGCAGCTTTCAACCCACAGCTTAAAACTATAAAACCGCCAGATACCTCGGGTTACTCAACCCCTCATACCACTCATCTATGGTTACACACGGAAGCCGACGAGCTATAATATAATCAATTAACGCTTGGAAATCTGAAATTGCCCAAGTGTTTGTTCCTGCTGCTGCCTCAAGCTTATGCCCATGCAAAAATGCTGTCTGCCCCCAGCTAATAGCTCTATCTATAAATAAAGATTTAATTGTCGATAGACTTGAGGCATTATCAAGAGCCCTTGACATTAAAATTTTATAATTATCCACAGGAGCATTTTGAAGCCGCAGGCTTAAAACAGATCTGCCTGTTTTTATCCCCAAAGCATCCATTGCAGCAAAAACATTATCATTATATCCACCATAAGGATAAGCTAAATGATATGCACCCCTAGTAAACCCATGGCTAATCAGCCAATCGGTACATCGTCCGATTTGATCAACAATTTGATTATAAGAAAGGGTAGATAAGTTTTGATGGCTATATGTATGATTTGCTATCGACCACCCAGCCTCATACATTTCTTCCAATTGGGCCAAAGTACAATAGCCTGATGTCCCTACAAGGGAGGGCACAACAAAAATTGTCCCTTTTAATCCTCTTGGATTCATATAAGCAAATGCTTCAGTATAAACATCGTCGCAGGCATCATCAAACATGATAAGGCAGCGAGGCGTCTGCTCTTGTGAATGTATCCACATATCAACACAAACTGAGGCTGTCTGCCCTGAAGCTGCTGTTAATCTTACCTCTATGGCATTAATATTCCCCCAAGATGCGCTGCCTGTATTCGCCCAAACATTTCTATGCAGTACGATATGATTCCATTGATCAGGGAGAAAAGTTGATCCTGAAGGTGTCCAGCTAAAAAATTTAGTAGCTACGGTTTCATAAATAGTTATCTGCATTTCCGAGATAGTAGTTGATGGTGTGGTTACAGGATAAAACCACATATGAATAACTCGGCTTGTTTCTCTCATATCCTGTGATGAAGCATAAGTCTTTCTAGCTATAACAAAAGAGCCAGCAGTGGTAACATTAAGCCGAAGTGATTGGCTACCATACATCTTATAGGTTGTATCAGCAGAAATTGTCCCACCACTACCAAATTTAGTCCACTGACTAATATTTTCAAAATCTTCAAAGACTGTTCCTTGCCGAATAATATAATTTTGCGGCAATTGCGACCTGCTCATTATTAATCTCCTTAACTTATAAATTCATAGGCGTTACTCGACAAGTTAAAGTTCCATCAGTTGTCCTTGTGGCTTTGATTTTGACAAAATTAGGGATGCCGCAAAAATAATAAGTATAATTGCCATTAGTATTTAGCGTGGGGGTCTTCTGCTGAACAAAGGTGCCGTCATCTTTGGGTTGATAACAATTGCCGAATGTTCCCCCAGATATGGCAGAGCCCAAAATCTCTACTACCCAATTGCCAAGGGTAATATTTGATACCTCACACTCAACCGAGATAGCATTATAGCCTCGGCAGTCAATCTCATCGCTGGTGGCAGTAGCAGTAATAGCATTATGGGCTACTGTTACACCGCCCTTACTCTGTTTGGCCACATCAATGGTGTCATATTCGTGCGACAAGCATCCCGCAAGGTTTACCGGTGCAGATCCTGAGCCATCGCCCTGAAGCTGTTTGAGCAGCCCCTTGAGCAAGGCAATAATACTAGCTTCCGCGTTTGGATCGCATACCGCATCTACACATTTAGCGCCAATATCGTCAGACGCCCCAGCATTAATCCCTATGATTTGAGCACTTATTGATGACATCTCTTTCTCCTTTTTACTTATTTTCCCTTAATTGAAAGTTGATAGATTTCCATAAGTTTTCGATAATGTACATTCGCGGAATGAACACAAAGAGCATATTCTTGAGCCTTTTGCCCCATCTCACGCGCCTCATCAGGATGCAGGCTCATCCAGTCCATAGCCTTGGCCAAGGCATCAACATCACCAGGCGGAACCAAAATACCGCCTTGGCTTTTGGTAACCAGCTCAGTCATTCCCCCAAGATCAGAGACAATGGCCGGCTTTGCCGCCGCAAAGGCTTCGGTGAGGCTAAAGGGCTGATTCTCATAGCATAAAGAGGGAAGCACTACTGCCCTTGCCCTGCTGAGAAGTCGTCTAAGCTCTACTCCCTGTTTCATACCCACATACTGAGCATTTGGCGGCAGAAGTTCAGTCAGCTGATCAGCCACCGATCCTTCCGCTCTGCCTGCCAGAACAAGGCGGGTCTTGGTCGCAAGATGCGCAGCCTTAAGCAAGGGATAAATCCCCTTTATCGGATCGAGTCTGCCCATAAAAAGGAGATATCCCTCATCGCCCCGCTCATTCAGAAATAACTCATCCGGTAAAAAGAGCGGCAGATGTTCTATCCGCGATGCTGGCAGGCCACGGCGCACTAATTTATCCTTCAAAAAAGCGCTTGGTGAGAGAAAAAAATCAACCCTATTCCATACTCCCATCAGCCGGTGAATGTAGGTCTCTAAAACAGCCATACTACTTGCCAAAAGAGAGTTTTTTTTGCATCTTTTAACTATCGCAGGCCAAAAAGACCATCTCCCGCAAGATTCGCAGATCTTACCGCTACCATCTACCAGAAAGTGGGTATTGGGGCAAACCAGCTTATAGTCATGAAGAGTCCAGACTACGGGCAGCCCGCGGCTTTTAGCCTCAAAAATAACCGATGGGGTAATATGAGCATGAATCCCTTGCAGGTGCACAATATCCGGCTGGATACGGTCGAGAAGATGGCCAAAATTTCTCCTAGCCTCACGAGAATAAATGGCTCGGCCTAACGTTTTGAGGCCGCTTGAGAGGTTTTTCCGGCGATTCAGCTCCTTGAAGTCAATGTAGCTGACGAAAAGATCGCTATTAACATCAGGGATATTTTTTTGATCCTGCATGGCAAAATGGGCCACCTCATGACCTTTTTCCCTGAGCAGCCGAGCGAGGTTAAAGGTGTAGGTGCTGTCTCCCCCGCCTGGGAAGTGCCTAGTGTTGACCAGGATAATTTTCATTGAAGGCTTTTAAACCGATGACCTTTTGGTACTGACATTGGATTGATTGTGGTGGCTTGTCTTTTTGGTGACTTATAGCTAGAAGTATTTTGGAATGTTTTAGATGAGTTTTTCTTGCCCAGGCTCTTGATCTGAATGACCTTTCATAGCTTGTTTACAAGCAACGGCCATAAAAAAATAGAAAATATACGAAGCACAATCCGTTCTCCATACAATATTGTAAATAGGCCCAACTATTACATAGAATACCCAGACCCCGAATGAGCCAAGGAGCAATGATTCATAAAATATACTCTGAGCTTTTTGATTTGCTACTAGTAAGTATTTTAATAAAATGGTGAAAATCCAAAGGTGGATGATCAAACCAACTATGCCAATATCAGTCAGCACCGAAGGAATTTGAGGCAATACCATCCATTTGGGCAGATTTAGGAGAGAGAGTAACTTACCACGAGAGCTGAAAAAATTTCCTGCAAAACTACTTCCAGGACCAAGTCCAAACAATAAATTAAGTGGCTTTTTTTTCAAAAAATCAAAAACCTCTATCAATATGCCGAATCTGTTAATACTGTAAATTTCTCTCTTGGTTAACGGCTTAGTTCCTGAAATAATTGTATAAATATCCTCACTAAACTTGTTTAAGCTGTTATTTGATTGAACCTTTCCCCAATTTTTATAGATAGGTAATAAAAGAGCAAGAATGATAATGCCACATATAAATTTTTTTATATATATACTTATATCAAGGCCTTGAGAGAATCTTTTATACAAAAAGACCAAAACTACAGCCATAACTATAAGTGGCGCCCCAACAACCACAACTTTTATTTCCCCTATCAGGGCACAGATCAAAAGGAGCAGATAAGCTAGAAGGTGTAACAGCCGAAATCTTGTTACCAGACCATGAGCAGTAATCAAGGCTATGGCATAGAGTGAAAATATTCCTATATTATAGGCACCCCAAATACCGAGTGTAAAAGAAATAGTATCTCCAGTTATGCCAAACATTAGGTACCTGAAAATAATTTCAGGTACTTGAATGAAGATCAAAAAGAGAAAAAGTCCAATAAACCAGGCAATGATCCTATCTGGCAACTTGATATTCATTAATACCATAAAAAATAAAGGATATTGTAAAAAAAGAGAAAAATATCCTATCATATTTAAAAATCCACTGTTATTTATCATTGTAGATAAGATCACCACGAGGACGAAGGTAATTAAAGGCAGAGCAATGGGTGTTAAGTCTAGTTGCTGTCTAAATTTAATATTCCTCCCAAGTTGAATTATCCCCAGGAGAGGAACAATTAAGCTCATGAACCATCTCACTATTCGAATATGTTCCATCGGCCCGCCAGGTGTTGTCCAGGCTGGCAAATACCATATTAGCGGCAAAAAAAACACGGGAAGCCATTCCCAGTATTTTAAAAGCAAAATAAAACCAATAAATCCAAGTAAAATGGTATGAATAAGAAACATAATGCTGATGAGATCAATAGACATAAAATCTATAGTGCTTCAATTTGGGTTTTTCTAGGCATGGTTTTTGATCAGCTTATTTTTGACGTCTGGGAGACAAAAGAGAGATTTTTCCAAAAAGATTCGAAAAATTATTTTACAAATTATAATTTAAACTGTATTGGATTAATCGATCGAAATTGATTTCTATCTCCTTGTTTATAGATTCTATTTTATCTGATATCATTTTTCTCATTTTTTCTTTTTGAATACATATAGAATTTACAACATTCCATAAAATATCTTCATTTATTTTAGCAATATCAATAACGTAATTACTTCCTTCAATCATACCAACGATGCCGAATCCCTTGGGAATCTCATAAGCAATAGCTACTACTGGCGTGTCAACTGAAAAGGCAAAAATCGCGGAATGAATTCGGGTCGCAATCAAAAAATCCATTGCTCCATATAATCTTCTTAATATAGATGTTGAATAGTCTCCCTTAAGCAAATAGAGACGACATGCCTTGGAAATTCTTTGCACAATTTTTTCTCCGGTTGGTAGATCAGATAATACATGAGGTATAATGAAAATATTAGCTTGATAGTCATTTGCAAGTCTATTTAACACCCTAGTCAAGGAATCAAGGTAATTGTAAAAAAGCTTTTTTGAATTTTCTTTTTGCAAGGGGAAATGCCAGTCTCTTACTGTTACTCCAATATTCAACCTACTTAACTCATAAGAAGTAATTCCCTCAGAGTCCAAAATATGTTCAATTTCTTTTTTTGATTTTTTTGAGATATCCATATCATCTTTTTTGTGCCAGAAGGCCATATCAGGTAGTAATTCTATTTTGTCTTTATCAATTTTAAGCTTCTCGACAACAAACTTATAAGAAAGTTCTTCTCGTGTAACGATTTTTATAGATTTGTTAAGGCAATATCTTATAAGAAGTTTAGAAAGCTGGCCAACAGCTGGACCGATTGAATGCCCAAGAACGATAATTTTTTTATTGAGCATAATTGAGATGAAAAAAGAAAGTAATATTCGATATAAAAATATAAGATCTCTTATTCTGCCAAAGGAATATATATAGCTTCCACCTTTGAGAATGATAAGATCTGCCGATTTGATAGCATGAAAGCTATTTTTGACTCTTTTGGGTAGCAAGATCGAGGCATCATCCCTCAAAAGAAAAACAACGAGAAGCGACCAAAAGGAAAGTATACTATTTACTATTCCATAGGTAACTGCAAAAAGGAGCCCTTTCTTGCGATAACATGTCCCTGGAAAGAACGAACCTAAGTGATTAACAGGCAATGAGGATATGTATTTGAATCTTTTTTTTGTTAATATTTCTTGCTCACTATAATCAACATTTATTAAATTTATAGTAGCATCTTGATACTTTTTCAGGATAAGCCATACTGTTGTCTCAAGAATAGCTAAATCTCCCTTATTTTCATCATCACTCATATTAAGGATCGTAAATACCATATAATCTTCCCCTTTATATACAATTCTTCATCATTAAATCCAAAAATAGAGATAATAAATAAATAACTTATTAAAAATAATATTATTATAAAAATAGTAGTTATATTATTAATAATTAACAACTTAGAAATAGTTAGTGTAGACAGAACTAAAAACGGAATACCACCAGCTATTAACGGTCTCCAGAGAGACTTACTCAAAGGATGGATTTTGAAGATGTAATATACAATCAATATGTTAATTACAATTGTCAGTATGATCGAGATTAACGTGGCCAAAGCAGCTCCTACTGTCCCATAGGGGGGTATCAATAAGTAGTTAAAAATAAAATTTGAAATAAGACTAATAAAATCGATAAGTAACGAGGTATGAGATCTGCCTGACATGGTAATGATTGACTTTTGATAACAGGGGATCGACTTTAGTATATGGACAATGACAAGTATGGAAAAACAAGCGGCTCCCTGAATAAATCCCCGGCCAAAAATTTTGAGAAAAAATTTAGGGAACAGGAGAAGAGAGAGAAAGATTGGATAACTCAGAGTAATGTCCCAACGGGTAACCAATTTCACAAGATTCGAGAGCTTGTCATATTCTTTTTTTTCATGAAGTTCAACGATTATCGGATTGAATATAGGCTTGAAAGTATAAAAAATAATATCTGCTGAATTTAGGAACTTGGTAACCACACTGTAGATCCCCACTTCTATCGCGTTACTAAAATAACCCAGCATCATAATATCTTCTCTTATCAGCAAATCATAAATCAGGGTTGAGAAAAGAATGGGAAAGGAAAAGGTAAACAATTCTTTGACTTCAAAGATAGGGGTTATTTGTCTATTAAATAAGGGAATTTTTTTATTGGCATAATAACAGGCTAATCCAGCGGTAATAACGGATGAGGCTACATAGGCTAAGTTAACGCCTTTAAGTCCCATATTGAATCCGGCAAGAAAAAGGATAACAAAAACAAATCGTAAACCTCCCCAGGCAATATGTTCGATGTAGGCAGTATGCTGCACAAGCTTAAGCCCTAGGGTTGAGGCTGTAAAAACCCTCATTACACACTCGAAAGGGATTGAAAAGGAAAGCCACCTGAGGACCTCTCCTAATGCTGGTTTATGGAGGATAGAGACAGCTATAAAATCTGCTGAGAAAAATAGCGCTCCACTGGCAGCCAAACTCATCATGAGAGTAGCAATAGTAGCAATCAAAACAACGCCTTTCATTCTCTGCAGATCATTTCTCACATTGTAGATAGCTACAAATCTAGTTGCTCCAGTTGGCAGACCAAGATTTGATAATAAAACAAGAAGTTCACAAATCACAATCCCCAACGAGTATAGACCAATATCTCCAGGGCCAAGGACCTTAGCCACGAAAATGGTAAAGAATAGAAGTAAAATCTTAGCCCCGACAGAGCCAATTAAGTTGAGAAACCCTCCTTTAACAATTTTAGACAGTTCAGAAAGAATACAATTTTCCATGTTGACCTCAGATTTAACTATCGCTCATGGCTACCATTCGTGAGGAGCCGGAATCCGAGGAATTTTTACCCCTCAATTCCCGATTTTGCCGAAAGTGACGGAATGGTGATTTAGCTGACTTTTCACTGAAAATGGCCATGAGCGTTAACTATATACTCGTTCAAGTTAGGTTTTGATTGGCATGAATTGATTGGCATGAATATTGATAATCACGTCAGTGAATAAAATATATTTTTATGTCAAATTGAACACAATATTGAAATAAACTTGCTCTTATATATCAGACACCATAAACCCTATATCAGAGCAACCATAAACCCTCAAAGGGGCTTAGCTCTTATTTTAGGGTTATGTCTCTCAATATAGTAGCTAATAAATCAGATAGTAGCTAATAAATCAGAGCGAATAAACTATAAATTTTAACCCAAAATAGCTAATCAAAAATCTGCCTAGGAAACCAAAGTTGAAGCACTGTAGCAGAGATTTCATTCATACTAACCCTAGCCGCTCTCTGGCATAATCAACTATCGAAGAGGGCTCAGTCGCCCTTATTCTCTCAAGCCCCTCCGCCCTCGACATCCTGCCAGAGCGGACAAGATTGGCTATTTCCCAGGCATAGGGGTGAAAATGATACCTGGCCTTATGGTTCTCAATAGCCAGGGAATTGAGCAGGCAATTGGTGGAGTGCACTCCAGTATCAGCCGGCCTTTGCCAGCCGAGAGCCTCAATCCGCTGAAAAATCATCTCCTGGCTGTACTCAAGAAAGGCCAAGGGATGGATGTTCCAGGGGAAATGCTGAGCTCCCAGGGTAAGATTGGTATCAGTTAAAAAGTATGGTCCAAGCTCTTCCTTGCTGAGAATAGTGCACAAGGGAGCCATAAGTTTTTTTTGGGTCAAATTCACAAAACTAGGGTTTAGCCGCATCACCGATGATTGGATAGGGGCCTGACCAGGCGACCAGCCAAATCCTAAGAGAGGAATCCGTTTCTCAATAGCCATTCGCAAGCCGATAGATTTGACCAAGCTAATACAGGCAGTGCAGATCGGACTTGCCCGCTCAAGGCTCTTTCGACTATAAAGCTCATCAGATGAGGCGGCAGCAGCAAATATCTTCTTAAGCACATCAAACCGTGGCTTAACCAGGATGTGGTCAACACCCAGTTTTTCCACCACCCGGTGGATATTCTCTCTTGCCGCGCTCGATATAAATCCATTATCAAAGGTGAAAGCCAGGGCCTTAAGACCAAACTCATTCTTCAAAAGATCAAGGATAAAGCTGCTGTCCTTGCCGCCGCTATAGCTCACCAGGATGTCATATTCACTTCGACCCCGATATTTTTTAATTAAGGCAGTAAATTTCAACCGATACCTATTCATCTGCTGCCTTATTAAGGATGGCTGAAATCTTAGACAATATTGGCAGATACCCTGAGCATCGAAGGTAACACCAGGAAAGGTCGCGGGAAGTGTACACCGGCTACAGTATCGCATAGGCGTGAGTCTTTCTCGCCCCCTTGTGCCTCACAGGCGGGCTTTCTCCTGCTCAACTGAGGGGGGAAGGGAACGAAGGTGCCAGGTGGCTCGCGCTTTAGCCTCAAGGTCCTTGTAGATTCGGGAAAGCTGCTCTTTGGAAATGGATAATAGCTCAGCCGCCTGCTCGATCGAAACCCCATGTTCACGAGCATACAGGGCCAGATCAATCATAGGATAGGGGAGGCAGAAGTAAAATTCCTGATCGCTCACCGGCAGACTGTAGGTGTCAGGGCTTGGTGTCCGATTGATAATCTCATCGATCACCCCAAGATATCTGGCCAGTTGGAAGACCTGCGTTTTATAGAGATGAGCTATTGGCTCAATATCGACACCGCCGTCGCCGAACTTGACGAAAAAGCCCGCCTCTGCCTCGGATTTGTTAGTTGTTCCACACACCAGGTAGTTGCTGCGCTCAGCCCAAAAATAAAGATTTATCATTCTGACCCGCTGCTTGATATTCTGACAGGCAGAGATGGCTAGCCACTGCTGAGAGGATAGCCGAGCAGTTTTCCTGTTTTGGTGTTTATCCACCACAGTTATGAACCGGTAATTAAGCCTATCCTTCTCAAGGAGATTCTGGGGAAGAGAAATATTGAAAACATACGAGTCATCAAAATCTGGGAAAATAGACCTGATAACCTCGTTTCTGCGCTCATAAACCCCAAAAGCCTTAAGTTGAGCGCTAATATCTACCCTCTCAACCCTGATACCCAATTTTGCGGCCTGCTTTTTGGCATAGATCTCACTTACGGGATTTGACTCGCGCTCTGGCAAAATCAACCCTAGCACCCGTTCTCGACCAAGTGCCCGAACCAAGAGTTCTGAGACCAGGGCTGAATCTATACCCCCTGAGAGGCCAATAACTGCCCCCTGGCGTTTAAACCTAGCCACCACTTGCTCCCGAATAAAGGCGCAAATGCGAGCACACTCACTCTCTGGGTCAACGCGAAGCATCTCTTGCGGGGAATATCCATCTCCCTTTGCTTGCTGCTCAACACTTTTCGACATCAAAGAGCTGTTCATCAGTTATCCCTTCTTTCATAAGTATCTCCCTTCTTTCGTAGCGATTTAGCCATTCTTTCGCTAAGTGCGTAACACAAGTGCGCCACGAATCAATTCCGCTATCAATTGTAGGTGCGGACCTTTTGCCGCCGCAGCTTGCGCACTTTACACTTTATTAGCGAAAAGACTATTTAGTCTCTCCTCTCTCATGGCCATTGCTCTGCGATCAATCTTTCCAGTAGCAGTTCTAGGAAATTCAGTCAAAAACTCTACAAATTTTGGTACCATAAAAAATTCTAATTTATCCATACAATAGGCAATAATCTCTTTTTCACTCAACATCTTACCTTCCTGAAGCATAATGAAGGCCTTGACCGCCTGGCCTAAAAGATCATCAGGAACTCCGATGACTAAAGCCTCCAAAACCCCATCTATCTGGTGAAGAACATTTTCCACCTCCCGCGGAGATACCCTCTCACCCCGCGTCTTAATCAGATCATCCTTTCTGCCAACAAAGAAAAGATAGCCTTCCTCATCCATTTTAAAATAGTCACCAGTATAAAGAACCACATCCCCCGGATACCGACCAGGTCTCAGAACCCTGGCTGTCTCTTCAGGATCTTGCCAGTAGCCTCGCATGACATTGCTTCCCCTGACCACCAGCTCACCAATCCTGCCAGGCTCATCAATTTCATTTCCCTGCTCATCAACGATGAACGCCTCCACATTCGGCATCGGTCTGCCCACGGAATTCGGCCTTCGGTCCAATTCCTCAGGTGGAAGATAAGATACCCGCTTACACTCAGTCAGCCCATACATAGAATAAATAGCCACCTTGGGAAATAGGTCGCGCAACCTACTTATATGACTTTCAGGAAGGGCGCCTCCCGTATTGGTGATGTATCTTAGTGAAGAAAAGGTATAATTTTTCAAGCTCTCAAGCTGCAATAGGATAGCCGCAATGGTTGGAACCAGGGGAAAACCTGATACCCTCTCCCTAATCATTTTGTCAATTACCGCGTAGGGATAGACAAAAGACTTTTCCAACACAACCGTCCCCCCGAACTTAACGGCCATAAGCACCTGGTAGAGACCATAATCAAAGGATAGAGGCAAAACATTCATGATAATGTCATCTGGTGTGTTTTTCAGATAGCTGATAATGGAAGTGGCCGCTGAAACCATATTGAGATGAGTCAACATAACCCCTTTTGGATCCGCAGTCGAGCCTGAGGTGTAGATAAGAGCAGCTAGATCAAGATCAATATTTCTCCTCGGCGGACAATGATCAGCCGCACCAGCAGTCATAACCTGAGACCATGAAACATCTGGCGGACTTTGCCCAGCTTCATCTTCTCCAATCATAATTTTAACCAACCCAGGCAACTTTAGATTCCGCAAGACCTCATGTTTATTGCAATGACTTATCAATACCCTGGCTCCACAGTGGCTTAAGATATATTCAACTTTGGCAGCTTTTGCGGCCGCACTCAGGATGACAAAGACAGCTCCGGCCTTTAAAATTCCAAACAGGGCAATTACCGATTCCAGAGAATTATCGAGAAATACTGCCACCCGCTCGCCTCGTTTAACCCCAAGGTCGATCAAGGCCCAAGCTAACCTGTTAGCCCGACGTTCTAATTCCCCGTAGGTAAGCCGGTGTCCTCTTAAGATAACGGCCACTTTGTCAGGAAATCTTTCAGTGCTCTCGGTGAGAAAATCTTGCAGTAGCATTTTTCAGCCCCTGAGTTTTGAAAAAAGGCATCCCTTCCTCTCAAGGTAGGCTATGATCCGGTTGATAGAGTCTAGATTCTCAGGTATTAGCTCCTCATCTTCGACCACAATCCCATAGGTATTTTCAATAAAAGCCACTAACTCCAGCATACCGGTAGAATCGATAATCCCTTCATCAAGGAAAGAAACATCGTTCTTTAAATCACGAGTGCTTTGGCCAATAAGAAAATTTTCAAAAATAAAATCTTTAATTTGTTTTTCAATTTCTTTCATAATCATTATCCTTATTAAAATTATTATATTAAAAACTTAAATTATTTTTCATATATTATATATTTTAACCATTATTACAGATAATTTACAAGAATAAACGATATCCCAAGTTTTATAAGAGATAAGATAAGATCTAATTCAAGATGAGAGACTTCAATCCTGCTGCTGCCTAAGATGCCTAAAGATATTGATCATATGGCGAGATCTTGAAAGGTGAGCCCCTTGACTATACACTGCCTGGTAGACAGAAAGAAGCCCCTCCTCAAGCTCCTGGGACGACATCCTGAGGGGAGCAAAGACAATGTCAAAACAGCTATAGGCATCCCAGTGGCTATCATCCTGCCTGAGCCTACCTTCCCTGATAAGGGATGCCCTCAGCTGGCTACCAGGAAAAGGGGTTAAAAAATGAAACTGGGCCAAGATTTTATTTTCAAGGACAAAATCAATGAGCTGTTGAAAAACGCTTTTATCATCATGATCAAACCCGACAATGAAGGATCCCAACACCTGAATGCCGTGGCTTTGAATCTTTCGACAACTTTCGGCATATCCTGCCAGCCTTTTGCGCTTCCACTGGCTATGGTGAAGAGAGGTCAAATTTTCAGCCACCAGACTCTCAAAACCAATGAATACAGTAACACAGCCGCTTTTTTGCATCAAATCAAGCAGTTTTTCATCTTCAGCTATGGAGACATCCGACTCAGCAAAGTACCTTATTTTTAATGGAATAAGTGCTGAGAGGAGTTGATACGACCTTTGGCGGTCAAAAAACATATTATCGTCGTTGAACACAATCCGGTGATTTTTTAATACCTCCTCGATGGCCTCAACTTCATTAATTACCTGCCCCACAGTTTTAGTTCTAAACCGAGACCCATATACCTTAGTAGCAGTACAAAAAGAGCAATCCCTGGGACAGCCTCGGCTAGTCTGGATAGGGATAAGATTATATACGCCCCTATCCAAAAGATCATAGCGTGGAATAGGAGAGTGTAAAAGATCGATCTGACCGTCATTCAGGTAGAATCTCTTTACCTCTCCCTTTTTGAAATCTTCCAAAAGCTTTGGCCAGAGCGTTTCTCCTTCCCCAATAACCACACAATCACAATGGCCTGCCGCCTCCTCAGGGAGAACACTTGCATGGATGCCACCAATTACGGTAAAAACTCCTCTCCTTTTGAACTCCCTGGCAATCTCATATCCCCGAAGGGCCTGCTCGGTCATGATGCTGATGCCGACAAGATCAGCCTGCTCTTCAAAATCGATCGGACTGATCCGCTCATCAATCAGTTTCACCTCAATTTCCTGCGGCGTACAGGCAGCAATGGTCAAAAGAGCAAGGCTAGGGAGGAAAAATGTCGGAAGATACCGATTAGTATCGAAAAACTCCTGAAGCCGCAAATTAGCACTTGAATATGTCCTTTTTCGACTTCGGGAGGGAAAAATCAAAAGTATTTTCATAATAATGCCTAAGGTCTAAATAATGCCTAGCTTGCCTCAAGCCCGGCCTCTTATTGGTTTTCTAGCTCTTTTTAGCCATTATTTTTCAGCTATGCTTTTGCACTTTTTCTCCAAGGCCTTGATTTTACTGGATTTGCTATTAGAGGTAACTTTCAAGGATTTCAAGGCGATAAGAAATTTCTGCAAAAGTGTAGTTTTCAGCAACGTCATTTTTTCAACAATAAGGAGCGAGAGAACCAGTCAACAGTTTTCCTAAGCCCATCTTGGGTATTTACCACTGGCTTGAAACCCAAATAAATTCTGGCTCGCTCAATAGCCGCCAGCGAATGCTTGACATCACCGGGCCTGGGTGGTTGATAGATAGGCTCAATCTTTTTTGACAAAATGGCCCCTAGCTCTCTCAACAGCTCATTAAGTGAGATTCTCTGCCCGCAGGCAATATTTATTGGACTTCCATCACTTACCTCACTTCGGACGGCAAGGAGATTAGCCTGAATCACATTTTCAACAAAGGTAAAGTCTCGTGATTGCTCTCCATCACCAAAGACCGTGGGAGGAGTGTCTCGCAGGAGAGAAATTATAAACTTTGGTATCACCGCCGCATACTGCGAGTTGGGATCCTGTCCTGGGCCAAATACATTAAAGTATCTCAAACAGACGGTCTTGAGCCCATAAAGCCGCGAAAATATTTGGCAATACTGCTCCCCAGCCAGTTTAGTCAAGGCATAGGGGGAGAGGGGCCGAGGGGGAAGCTCTTCGTGTTTGGGAAGCGTCGGACTGTCTCCATAAACCGAAGAAGAAGAGGCCATGACAAATTTTTTCACGCCACAGTCTTTGGCGGCCACTAAAAGATTTACCGTCCCATCAATATTGACCGAGGTGGAAGAGATCGGATCGGCAATTGAGCGAGGCACAGAAGGCAAGGCCGCCTGATGGAGAATATAATCTACTCCCTGAGCTGAACGTTTGACTACTTCGAAATCTCGAATATCCCCTTCGATTAATTCGATCTGGTCAAGAACCTCAGCGATATTTTCCCTCTTACCAGTGGAAAAATTATCCACTACCCGTACCTTCTCTCCCTGAGAGATGAGAGCCTTGACCAGATTTGAACCGATAAATCCTCCTCCTCCGGTAACTAAAAAAAGTGCCATTGATGGTATGTCTCCTTTCTCTGGATTAGCCTTACTCATTAGAATTAAGTGGTTCTTTCGCTAAGTGCGTAAAACAAATACGCAGCGGATCAATTGTAGGTACCTTGTGCCGTCGCAGCTTGCGCACTTTATTAGCGAAAAGACCATTAAACCTAAGATTGACTGGTGTCTGAGAAAGATAACATACCACAGTTAAAGGGCATTTTTCCATAAGGATATCAGCAGATTTTTTCAAATTTCTCCCTATTCTCCCCAAACTGCTTGCGCCTGGTACGCTCAACGAGGACACTTGGCCCCGTATGCCAAAATCATTCACACACCTTACTAGCGCGACCAAATCAAAAAAAGTACCGAAGTGGTTTTCTCGCCAAGTGCGAGAGCAGATCCAATTACCCAATCAATCGCCGGGGCGGCCCCTTGTGGTCGGCAAAATTGCGCGCTTTGTTAGCCAAAGGGCCACTAAATGGTTCTTTTGCTAAGTAAATATACTTTTAATGATAATCTCATCGAGGCCAAAACCTAAGATTGTCCTTTAGTTTTAGTGATTTCATACTTAGCGAACAAACCACTAAGACTTTGTTAGCCAAAGGGCCACTAAAACTATACCTCAAAAATTATGAATAAAAATTATGGATATAGCTTCGCCCTCTCAGTACCAAGATTAAGGTGCCTACTTTCTTCAGATTTTGAGGATTCTGATAATCAATGATTGTCAATTTATTAATTTGAGACAAAAATTCTATCGAGCCCAAAAGATAAGGAAAAAGATGCCTCCCTTGGGCTCCTTTTGCTCTCTTGCCGAATCAAAAAACAACAGCTCTTTTCAGCTCAAAAATGGGCTCTTATTTCCCATCCCGTGAGCCATTTTTGGGCTGTTGGTAATGGCTATAATAGTAGCGGTAGTAATAGTTATAATAATAACCGCCCTTTCTGAGATCCAGACGATTGAGAATTACTCCGCAAATTTTTGCCCCTGCATTCTCAAGGTGTTGCTTGGCCTTTTTCACCCCACGGCGATTTGTTCGGCCCACCCACACAACCAGGATCACTCCATCGACCCGGGATGAGAGAATACAAGCATCACTGACCGAATTCAGGGGAGGCGAATCAAAAATGATGACCTCAAACTTTTCCTTTAGAATATTGATTAGCTCCGATAGCCTTCTTGACCCGAGTAGCTCCATAGGGTTAGAGGGAAGCGGACCAGAATTCAAAACCTTCAAATTATCCACCGGGCTATTCTGCAGATACATAGATATTTTCTGATCAATAAAGGGAGTATTTTTCTTCTCGACAGCTACCTCACGTATACCGTTGAAGATAGAAAAACCATTGCCTCCCTGACGAGGATCAAGTATCTGATAATCATCAGGCAGAATCTTATCTTGAAAATAAAATGCACCGCTTTTTAAAGAAAAGACACGCTGCAAGGTTTCAGACAAGTGGAGTTTCAGCGGCCCCTCGATCTCCTGGGGAGAAATAAGATTCATGTTCAGCAGAATCGAGCCGAGTTTTTTTTGCGTACCTACCTGTCTCTTTAGAGCCCGAGCCTGCTGATCCGCCGTGATTCGACCGCTTTCCACCAGTATCGATCCGAGCCGATCTTCCACCGGACGATTTTTCCACTGAACATCAACCAGATTCCCATTCCGAAATATAAGATGGTAAATATCCCCGTTGGCTGAAATGTTCAAAATACCGCTTTTCCCCTGGATTCCCAGGATAGAAACCAAATCACCAGGCCCATATTGAGACAAGTCTCCTCCAGTCAAATCAGCACCGTACATCTCCATCAGGATATTGGTCAAACCTCGATTTCGATCATGACCGAAGATTTTATATACCGAGGGGATTCTAAGGTCTGTGTCTACTAAAAGGACCTTCTGCCCACCCTCAGCCATAGTCAAAGCCAAATTTACGGCCGTAGTTGTTTTCCCCTCTTGGGGGAGACTGCTAGTTACCAGGAGGAGTTTGCCGAACTTCCCGTTTAGAGCATAGTGAATATTGGTCTGGGCCGTTCGATAAGATTCGGCAAAAGAAGGGGATAAATCCTTTCCTACAACCAACGGGTATGGTCGTCTGGCTAGATGAGTATTTCTCTTGCGATCTTCCCGACCTGACTCACTCATGATAATTTTTTACCCTTTCTACTTCTGGTATGATTCCCAGCACCGGCAGACGAAGATAGATTTCCACATCCTCTTCTGTTTTAATGTTAGTTTCCATATATTCCATCAAAAAGGCCAAACCTACCCCGGACACAAGCCCGAAAATCACTGCCAGGATGATATTTAACGCCTTTCTAGGTCTGATAGGAGATCGCGGCAGGTCAGCAGGTTCAATGAGCCTGATGTTTGATTTACCTGAACTTTCATTGATCTGGGTTTCTTTCAATTTGTTCAGCATAATTTCATAAAGACCTTTATTAGTTTCAACTTCCCTTTCCAGGACCGCATAGCGAAGCTCGTTCTGATTAGTTAAAAGCGCATCTTCCTCATACTTTTTGATGGCCTTCTGCAGCTCTTCCTCCCTAGACTGAAGGATACTATCCTCAATCAGGAGATTCTTATATACTTTTTCCAACTTATCATTGAATTCATTCCGCAGAATTTCTACCCGACTGGCCAGATTAGCTACCTTGGGATGCTTGTCCTTGTAGCGAGTTTTTAGGTCATACAACTCAATCTGAGCCTCGGTCAACTCCTTGCTCAGATCTACCAGAACTGGATCACCGAACAGTCGGCTACTCAGTATTTTCTCATTTCGCCTGGCCATGATTTTTTCTAGCTCAGCCAGCCTAGCCTTAAGCTCCATGTGCTCTGTTCGAAGCTTGATATACGAGGCGCTCAACTCGCCAATCTTTTGAGTATCAATACCCTGCTTTCCGCTCAAAGAGAAAATTTTATTCTCGGTCTTGAAACGGTAAAAAGCCTGCTCTGATTCAGTTAACTTTCGCTTCATGTCATTGATTTGCGATAAGATCCAATCCACAAACTTCTGAGCGGCACTACCTCGGGTATGGAGATCATATTCAATGTAGGCATCCACTACTCCATTGGCTATCTTCTGCGCCCAGACAGGGTCTTCATCTTTGACTGTGATATTGACCAAACGGGTGTCTGTGACCTGCTCAGCAGTAATTTTTTGCTTCAAGTCATTAACCAGAGCGATCATCTCTAGCTCCTCCGCCTGCTCAGGAGAAATATTCGGCAGGGGGGAGCCCTCTTTTGTTTTTCCATCTATAAAGGGAACATAGCTTTTCAAAAGCTCTTGGAGCTTGGTGATGTTATCATGGATGAACTTTTTGAAATAAACTGGGCCACCCCGAGCAGCCTGATGTTTTTCCTGATCAAGAGCATGCTCTTTTAGATGTAGATTCCTGACTACCCGCTCAAGCACCGGATAGCTGACCACCATTTTAAACTGGGTATTAAAGGTCAGACTCTCAGACAGATAGCTCTCATAATCCAGATATTCAAGCTCCTGGCCACTAACCACCGACCTAGCACTCTCTTTTTCAATCACTAGTTGTGAATGGGCCTCATAAATGGGCGCAGTGACATAGTTGCCGATAATAACTGTGGTAACCGTTATGAGCAGACTGGCCAAAACGAACCATTTTCGCTTGCGCAGAAGATAAAGATAGTCGAGCAAATGAGTCTCTTTTGACTGCAAGTCCATTATTTAGAACCTTCCTTTAACCTTCATTTAAGAACTTAAAACTATAGAACTTAAAACCTTCTCTTGATTCTTAGATTTTTATCCTAGGCTTCTTACCAGAAGCTCTCTGGCACAAATAGACGATCTCCAGGCTGCAATTGAATATCCGGGCGCTTTCCTTCTTTGACTAAGTCAAGATTAATTTTAAATATCTGCTGCTGCCCAGCGAAATTGCGGGTCAAAATAGTCCGATTCGAGGCCGCGGACTTATCAAAACCACCAGCCATAATGCAGGCATTTAGAGCCGTCAGCCCCTTTTGATATTCATAAGCGCCAGGCTTCTGTACCCGGCCAGAAATATATACTTGCTGCTCCGAGATATTGGTGTCTTTTTTGCCAGCTAAAAAAACGATGTCCCCTGGCTCAAGGTAAATATTTTTGGCTAGATCCCTTCCTTTGAGCAATTCTTCAAGGTCAATTAAAATAGATTTAGCCTCTTTCTCCTCTACAGATGTTGAAGCGTGTTCATTATCTTTGATTTTCCTCTCCTCAACAGGAGATCGAAGGATACTTACCTGATTGCCCACCTTATCACTAACCCCGCCGGCCCTGGAGATAATTTCCAGAAGGGAGGTCGGCCCGGTAAGGATATAGAGACCAGGGTGTAAAACCTCTCCCAAAACTAATACCTTCTGACTTCGATATTCCTTAACCATGACATCAACTTGGGGATTTACCAGATAATCCGCAGCCAACAGCCGGGTAATCAGCTCATCGATCTCTTTGACCGTGTAACCAGCAACCGCAATGTTTCCTAGCAGTGGATAATTGATTGTCCCGTCCTGAGCAACAACTACAGTCTTATCCAGTTCAGGCTCGCCCCAAACAGTAATGGATAATACGTCTTCTATTCCTACCTTATAAGAGTTCTGTATCGCCCAAACACGACCAGGTAAAAAAAGTATAAAAATGGATAAGAAAGCCCCCCAAAAAAGAGGAATTATCCTTTTGGTCAGATGAACTACTTTTACGATGTCTAACAGACTTTTCCCTCCAATACCTTTTTCCAATAAGAGCATAGTTTATAATGTTGTTATCTATCCTGTATCTATTCCGCTAAAGTTTATTAGGCTATCTCGATAAGATAATGTATCTTAAAGGCAGCCACTTGTGAGCTTTTATCTTCAAAAGATAACCTAAATATTGAGTAATTTTTATAACCTATATATATCTTGCAAATAAGATGCCAATAAGATTTTTTTATAATTTACTAATTGAAATATGAATACAACTAGCATAAAAAATAAATTTTGAATTGATAAGAAAGGAAAAAAAGAGAAAAGAAGCGAAAAATAGCAAGTAAAAGAATAAAAATAATGATTTTATCTATGAAAATTTTTGCAACTGGAGTTAAAATATTAATTAAATTAATAAGTTAAATTAAAAAATAAATGAAATTTTATTCACAATAGCGACACAATAGCGAAAATCTTTACACCTAAGTGACTAAATGGTCTTTAATAGGTTTTTCCGCTAATAAAGTGCGCAAGCTAGGCAGACCCAAGGTCCGCCCTTATAATTGATTGGGTAATTGGATCTGATCTCGCACCTAGCGAAAGAACCACTAAATTTTAAAGAGGCGAGTTTACTAAAATCTTCCATGTATGATTCGAGGTATGCTTCGAGGTGATTCAGAGTGATGAGGTGATGATTCAGAGTGATTAGGTAATTTAGAGTAATAAAAATGGCGAGTTATAAAATTTTTCAAATTATAAAATTTTTAATGATCGGCACTTATCGGCTGAATTGTTCACCAGATCCCAAAAAGCCTGAGCTGGCGGAGAGAGAGTTTTCCCCAAGAGACGAGCCAGATAGAAATGGCGGGTAATTTGAACATCAGATAGTGTAGCAGCCCTTATACTCCTCCCCTCTAGTTCAAATAAAAGAGCGGTCTTAGGGATAAATGAGATGCCAAGGCCTGCCATAACAGCCCGCTTTATCGCCTCGAGGCTGCCCATCTCAGCGACAAGTTTAATCCTATCTTGAGTAAGATTCATCTGGGACAATACGTTCTCAAAAAGGCGTCTGGTCCCTGATCCCTTCTCCCTAAGAATGAGGGGAAACTCTATCGCCTGGGCTAGGGTCGGCTCTTTAGGTATATGTGGAAAGTGAACAGGAGAGTAGGCGAGCACAAGCTCATCATTACCTAAGATACAAGAGGCAAATTGCCGCTCATCAGGCGAGCTACCTACTGCGCCAAGCTCTATTTTCCCCAAAGACAGATCATGGAAAACACTGCTCGTATTTCCTGTAGCCATGTGTACCATGACTTTTGGGTAAATTTTAATAAAACCAGCAATGATTTCAGGCAAAATGTAGGAGGCTGGAATCGTACTCGCGGCCAGGGAGATTTTGCCCTCAATTCTGCCCAAAAAGCGGCTGACCTCACCCAAGGCTTCCTTGCGGCAGGCGATAACCTTCAATCCCTGCCGGTATAGAATTTCGCCGGCTGGAGTAAGATGAATACGGCCTTTGCGGCGGTCAAAAACCTGAGTGCCAAGTTCAGATTCAACCGCTCTGATGTGGGCGCTAATTGTGGACTGCCTGATGCCAAGTGAGGCCGCGGCCTTTGAGAAGCTGCCTAACTCAGCGCACCTGCAGAAAACCTCAAGGTGATGGAGATCGATATTCATAGTGGGAAATCTTTAATCTTATTTTAATATCATGCTTTTCAGATTATCTTAATATCCTGCTCTTTCAGACAGGCTGAGGCTTCTGATGATAAGTATTTGACTGATGATGACTATTTGACAGTTCAACTACGACATCAGCAATCCTCTTCACCTGGTCCCGATAATGGGAAACTGCTAGGATGGTGCACTGCTCTCGCAGGCTGATTAATAACTCCTCAATCACAGATGCGGCTTTGCCGTCTAAGGATGAAGTAGGCTCATCGACAAGCAAAACCTCAGGTTCTAAAATCAGGGCCCGGGCAATACAAAGACGCTGCTGCTGTCCACCGGATAGCTTAAGAGCACTGTCGGTCAGCCGATCCTTGACCTCCTCCCACAGATAGGCCTTTTTGAGAGCTTGCTCCACTTTATAACTGATAAGACTTCGGTCTCTTATACCAGCCAGTTTCAAGGGAAGAGCAATATTTTTAAAAATACTCATTGGTAAGGGATTAGGCACCTGAAAAACCATCCCCACTGCTCGCCGCAATTGCGGCAGAGAATAAGATCGAGCATAAATATCATGAAAGCTTCCGTTGAATTTAATTTCTACCCTCCCTTTCATCCGAGCCCCGGGGATTTCTTCCCATAATCGATTGAGAGTCATCAGAAAAGTTGACTTGCCGACCCCGGAGGGGCCAACAATAGCAGTGAGAGAATTTTCAACAAATTGGAGCGTAACATCCTGAAGGACAGGGTGATTATAGTATGAAAAACACAAGTTTGTAGTTCTTATTTTTACTGGCTTATTCATCAAAAGGCCCTCTTGTCAGAGATGATAAAAAGTCTGCCAGATTATCCGCCGCTTAACAATAAAAGCAAATAAAAATAATGTCATACAGATAATTAAGAGGATGATCGAGGCGCCGTATCCAGTCAAAAGTTCCTCTGGGCTCGAATATTCAGAGGAAATATAGTAGATGTAAAATGGAAGAGCTTCATATGGTGCGAGCACAGATCTAGGCAAGCCGGCTGTGGCCACTACACCAGTGAGCATGATCACCGCAGTATCTTCAGCGCATCGGCCAATGGCCAGAATAAGACCACTTAAAATGCCTGAGAGAGATTGAGGGACAAGAACATATAAAATATTTTGCACTCTCGTGCCCCCAAGCGCCAAGGCGGTCAGGCGTGTATTCAAGGGCAGACTCTCCAAGGAAACCTGAGTGCTGCGGATAATATAGGGTAAAACTAGAAAAGAGAGTGATAGACTAGAGATTAAAAGACAAGGATAGATCTGCTTAGAATAGTGCTGGTGTAGAAAAACAGCCAAAGAAAATCCAGTAAGACCTATGACGATTGAGGGAATGGTGGCCAGAATATCAAAAAAGAAATTAACTATTTTTCTCACCTTCCCCTGGGCATACTCTGCCAGATAAATACCCGAGGCCAGGCCAACTGGAGCTGCCAAACCGACCGATAAAACAACTAACAGAAAGGTCCCTATCATAGCTGGAAATAGGCCGTGAAAGACCTGTTTCCTGAGCAGGAGGGCATCAAGGGGGCTGGTTTCACCAAAGATAAGCTTAAGATTTATGGCTCTTATGCCTTTGAAAATCAGATAGCCAACTATGAAAAAAACAACGCTGACTAGGGTTATCCCGCTGATCCACGAAAAGGCGATGAGCAGTTTCTCACCGAGCCGATTCATCATTTTTCTACCTCACTATGCTTTTGCACTTTTTCCCGAACCCTTGATTTTACTGGATTTTCTATTAGAGGTAATTTTTAAAGATTTCAAGGCGTTAAAAAATTTCTGCAAAAGTGTAGTGCCTCATTTTTCTCCCTCATTCCTATGCCATAGGCCCCTGGCCCCCAAGACAAGCAAAGTCGCCAATAGGTAGAGCGACATTCCACAGGCAAATATCGATTTAAATTCCAGGCTCTCATAGTCGGCAGCAAACACTAAGGCTATGTGAGAGGTTAATGTTCTGGCTGAGTCTAAAACAGAGCCAGGAATCTGAATCGCATTCCCAGCAAGCATCAAGGCGATAAGGGTATCTCCAAGGGCTCTGCCCCCTGCCAGGATGAGCCCGGTCAGCACACCCCGCCAGGCACAGGGTAGCGTGACGTAAAGGAATTTTTGCCCCTTGCTCGCCCCTAAGGCCTCAGCAGCCTGGCCATAGGATTTGGGGACATGATCAAAGCTGTCGGTAAAAAAGAGAATCATGGTCGGAGAAATTAGCACTGCCAGCATCAGTGAAGCAGACAGAATACACATTCCAGAGCCGCGTTGAAATATTTCTCTTATTCTGGGAACCAGCAGAAAAACACCCACAAATCCATAAATAACCGTAGGTATGCCGGTCATGAGCTGAACTACTCCTCTCAAGAAGCGACCGAAGACCTCATGGCCAACTACACTAATCAGGACAGAACATCCCAAACTAAGCGGAAAGGCAAAGACAAGACTCAAACTGGCAATACTCAGACTCCCCACGATCATAGGATAAATGCCGTATAAACCAGAACCTGGCGCCCAAGACTGAGCCAGTAGATTAAAAAAATGCCCTCCTCTGATGATCAGAGGAAGGCCCAGCAGGAGCATAAATCCAAATATACCGATAGTTATAGCAATACTGATCACTGTCGGCAGAAGAAATAATTTCTCAGCCGCCTTTTCAGGGATATTGATCATTTGATTGAGATAAAGCCATTACTTTCAACGATTTTTTGACCTTCGGGCGTAAAAAGATAATCAATAAATTTTTTAGTTAACCCTGAAGGCTCTCCTTTAGTATTACTATAAAGCCCTCGACTAATAGTATACTTACCCTGCTTCACATTATCCAGAGTCGGCAACACTCCATCGAAAGCAACCGGAGCTACCGTCTCATCAATATGGCCAACGGAAACATATCCTATGCCATAAGGATCCTTTGATATGGCTGATTTCATGGCTCCGTTTGAGGCGACGAAATTAGCTTTTGGACTAATCGCTCCCTTATCCAAAGCCTTTTCCCAAAAAACTTCACGGGTGCCGCTGGCCTCATCTCTGGTGTAGACATTGATCCCTTTATCTGGACCGCCAACGAGTTTCCAATTGTCGATCTTGCCTGAGAAGATATCTATAACCTGGGCTTTGGTCAGATTTCTTACTTTATTATCAGGATGAACAATAATGCCTACGCCATCAAGGGCCCACTGGAACATTTTGAGATTATACTTTTGGATCTCCTCATCAGTTGGTTTTCGTCCAGAATTACCTATCTGAACCAGCCCTTCCCCTACCTGTTTGATTCCAACCCCAGAGCCACCACCGGCAATGGTTATCTGGATCTCTGGATTAATCTCCATAATCCGCTTAGCCACCTCTTGCATCACTGGGATATGGGCTGTACCACCAGCTATTTTTAATACTCCCTTCTCATCCTTGAAAGAATCTAGGGCTCCGGCCTGCACCCCCTGTCCCGCACTGCCCAGGATTAAACAAGCCATAATCAATAATAAGGTAGATACCCACTTAGATATACGCTCTGACATACACTCTCTCCTTATCTGTAAACATGGTGATTATTAAGGTATATAACTATATAACTATATAAAAATATAATAATTAATTTTTGGATAACAATATCACAATATCACAATATCACAATTAGCTTCTAGTGCGTACATAAGATTTTAGGGCCTCGATGGCTGTGTCTATCTCCTGCTCGGTATTAAAGTAAGATAGGCTGATACGAACCGTTCCTTGAGGGAAGCTGCCCAGCGTCTGATGAGCCTGGGGGGCACAGTGAAGCCCTGGTCGGGTATAGATCTGCCACTTGCGGTCAAGATAGTGAGAAACCTCTGATGGCATCGCCCCTTCCAAATTGAATGAAACTACAGCCACCCGATCAGTGACCTCGGCTGCATAAACTTTGGCTTCCTCAATCCCGCTGAGCTTATCGAGCAGATAGCTCACTAGATGCTGCTCCCGGCTAATAATTTTATTGAGCCCTTCGGAGAGAATAAATTCGATCCCAGCACAAAGACCTGCACACCCTGGCGTGTTCAGGGTCCCAGCCTCGAATTTATCCGGCGGAAAGTCAGGCTGGATGGTTTTCTCCGATAAGCTGCCCGTCCCACCGCACATAAAAGGCTCCAGAGAATCAGGCTCCTTGATAATCAAAGCTCCGGTCCCCTGCGGTCCGAAAAGATGCTTATGTCCGGTTATAGCCAAAAAATCAAATGGGGTCTTGGCTAAATCAATCTCTATTGCTCCAGCCCCTTGAGCAGCATCGACCAGAAGCTTCACTCCCTTGGACTGGCAGACCTGCAAGATTCCCTCAAGATCAAGCCGGCTGCCGCAGACATTGGAAGCTGCCGTAGCGATTACCAGTCGGGTATTATCACTTATGGCCTCCTCGATCTTCTGAGGAAGTATCAGGCCGTTTGTGTCTCCCTCAACTATTTTTAGCCTGATCAAGCCCTTTTCTCTCAGGCGGTTGAGCGGCCTTAGGACAGAATTGTGCTCCATCGAGGTGGTAATTGCTTCTCCCCCTCCTGATCCCAGCGTTCCATAAATAGCCAGATTCAAGGCCTCGGTGGCATTTTTGGTCAGGATAATATTTTCCGTTTCGGGAAAGTTGAATAGCTCACCGACGACCTCACGGGTCCGATAGATAATCTCGGCGGCCTTGATCGACAGCGAATGCGAGGAGCGGCCCGGGTTAGCATTGGCGTTCTTCAGGCAATCAACTATAGCCTCGATCACTGCGGGAGGCTTAATTCCTGATGTGGCTGCATGGTCAAAATAGATCATCTGCGGCTTGCCCAGCTAACTTGCAGTCTAGTTTTTCTAAAAATACTAAAATACTCACAGTTCAGCCCTTTTTAACTATCAGCTCTTATTAACTATAACTAACTGGTGATAACTATAACTAAATGGTGATTACTTTAGCTGACTTAAGCAGTGTTTCGGAAATGTCATACATATTGGACACCTTGCCTACCCCAAGTTCCTGGGTAAGGTGGAAGTAATTCAGACAGGTTCCACAGACCAGAAGCTCGACTCCCTTTTCCTCAAGTTCCTTCAGGTAAGAGAGAGTCGGGGCTCCCTTGACTGTCAGCTTTACCCCACTGTTCATGAAGCAGATTGTCCTTGGCTGAGCGGAAAGTTCTCTAATTGTGGCTATAAAAGCCGCAAGAAGGCTCATGCCAAGCTCATCGCTCCCAGAGCCGATCCGATCTCTGGTGATAAAGAGCACTGTGCCTCTACCCGAAGGCCAAGATGGAGCCTGAGAAGAGTTACAGGAGCAGTCCGCGGACTGGGGCTCTGCGCCGGGTGAGAGCGGCTGAACATCCTGCCCTAGACCCTCGCAGCCTGCGGTGTAGATGTGAAACTCACCTCCCCGTTCTTCTACCCGCTCAACCGCTACCCCGTTTCGAGTGAGAAACCTGATCACATTCTCCTTCGAAGCCGCGCTGCTGACCATGACCAAAAGAGGCTGGCCAGCTGCCTGCTCAAGGGCTTCCTTTGTTTTTATTACCGGCTTAGGACAATCCAACCCCCGAGCATCAACCGTTATCGCCATACGATCTCTCCTTGAAGAATCAATTAAATTATCACCTAGATAAACCTGAATAAGCCTGACCTAGATAAACCTAAACTTTTTCTTCTTCTCTGCCTCATCATCCCGTTCCCATCGATAAATCTGGTCGATCTCCACCTGGCTATCGAGCAAAACCCTTTCGGCTTTCTCCCGTTCCGACCAAGGCAGCTTGCAGCAAAAGCCGCAGTTAGAGCTAAATTCCCTCGGTACCGGGATCATTTCTATCTCCTGGTCAGTTTTTTCAAGTACTTTTTTGGCCTTTAGGGCAAAGTGGGTAGTGTGGAAGGTGATGATCGCATAGACAGCCATACTATATAAGCCTCAAGGTCATAATAATAAGCCTCAATAAGCCTCAAAGTAACGGATAAAAATTAACCCTGAATCAGGCAATTAATGCAATTATTATAATCTAGTTATAATAAATAATACTTGTTGGTTTCAGAAAGTCAAGAATAATATCGAAAAAATCTATAGTGGTTATAGATATAGTCGATAGTATGGCCAAGCTTATTTCCGGTTGGGAGCAGAAGTAGTGTCTAGGGATAAAAATACCGGGATAATTACCTCTGGAGTGGTTTTACTGTCTGTTTTGATCCTTACCTGTCCACTAAGGCGGGGATTATTGTCTATCGGTTTTGCCGAAACAATGATCTTCAAAGACTCATTCGGTTTGAGACTTAGCGGCCAGTTAATCTGCTCTGAAGCAGCTTTTTCTGAGGCAAGTTTTACTGATATGCCAGCCGAAGGAGAGGTTTGCATCGATAAAATTGAAATGCTCTCCTGGCCGGTATTTTTCAGCACCACTTCCTGATTAGCCGCCTGATCCGCTTTTATCTGATTAAAGTAAACATTGGCTGGAGTAGCTTCTAGATCGACCTTGACCAGGGCCTCGATAGTCAACTGAGTAATCGGATTGGCCGGATCATTAGAATGAACATAGATGATCTTGTGTTGCTTACCCCGGCGATAGGCAGAATTGAAGCTAACCTCGATCTTTCCTGTTTCGGTCGGCTTGATTGATTTTTGAGAAAGCACGGCCGCGGTACAGCCGCAAGATGTCTTTACCTCGGTAATATTCAACACCTCATCGCCGGTATTCTGGAAGGTAAAAATATGACTAACCGTCTTATTCTGATAAATTTCCCCGAAATCGAACGATGAAACAGGAAAGAGAATACGGGGTGCGGCTACGACCCGGGCTGGGCAGAGTATAAAACAACTTATTGAAAAAGCTGCTAACATGGCGAATAAAGCTATCGAAACCCTATGCTTGTTCATTGGTTATTCCTCCTTTGGTTATTCCTTATGGTTATTCATTAGTTGCTTTCGGATCTTGTAAGCACTCGAATATCACCGAGTCGTCTAGTGAAACCGATAGAATCTAAGTATTCCAGAATCTGAACGGTTTTTATTCGACCAAGATCTGCTATCTGGTCCCGAAAATCATGAAGGGTAAGCTTTCCCTGCTCCTTGATATGCGCCTTTATCATCTCTCTGAGCTCATGGAAAGGCTGGCTATGCATAATGGTATCTTGAGCAATTCGGATGAAAATGCCTTGATCTATGAGCACCTTTAATAATCTGTCCACCTCCTCTCCCCTATGGGGGATATTCTGATATAGCTGCGTTATCTTTAATGGCCGCAGGCCGCTGGCCAAAAGTTCCCGTTCCATGGTTCTGATAATCTCTTTTTGCCATGAGTTGAAAGATAAGCTGTGGTCGGCCAGCCTGATCGTTGGGCCGTCAGAGACGATTGCCCGGCTCATCTCAAGCTCCCTGATGAGATGATGGAAAAGCCGGCTATCTATTTCTCCGGCTATCTTTGACCTGAGGAGCTCTTTCCCCATCCCTTTTTCAAGAGGATTTTTACGATGAAAATCTTTCAATGTATCGATCAGTTTTTCCTTGATACAGATTGCCTGCCTACTGGATATTAAAAATTCTTCATCATCAAGGGGGCAAATTTCGCCCTCAGCCTGTAGCCGGGACAGGGTCTGGTCAAGCTCTTTGCGAGAGAGGGCGGTCTTGCGAATCAGTTCACTCCGAGTGCAGGGATGAAATTTATACCGTGAAAGTGTTTCAATGGTAAACTGCTCGAATTTTCCCTCCTCCAGAAGCTTTAGGTGAGCCGCTCTGCTGCTGCCCTCTGTGGCACTATAGCGCCTTGGGTAGGCGTCCAAGATAACTCCTCCGCCGATAGTATGGGCAGGGCTGAGCGAGCGGATAATATATCGGTCAAAGACAGCTGGCGCAACCTTCTCTTCCAGCCTGAACTGAACAATAGCCTGCTCACCAGGCTCGATTTTCTCCCTATCCATGTAAATCACTCTAGCTATGACCTCAGTAGTTCCGGTATGCAACCGGACCCTGGTTCTATTGGTCAAGGGAGCAAGGTTAGATTCCAGATATCGGAGCCTGGCATCCAGGATAGTGGTAGGCAGAAGGGAGCCTGGTGAGGCGATAACATCTCCTCTCTTTAGCTCAGATATCCCTATATTGGCCAGGTTAAAGCCAACTCGCTGCCCAGCCTGGGCTTCTTCTACCCACTGATTATGAACCTGGAGAGCGCGGATTTTGACTTTGCGACCTTCAGGATAAACCACGGCTGTCGATCCAGCCATGACCGTGCCATCCACTAAAGTGCCAGTAGCCACTGTGCCGTAGCCAGGGATTGAAAAAACCCGATCCACAGGAAGTCGAAATTCCTCCCTTAAGCTAGCTCTCTCAACCTTGTCCACAGCTTCCATCAGGGCTTTTTTCAATTGTTCAATCCCTTCTCCGCTTCGGCATGAGCAGTTGATAATTGGCGCCTGTCGAAGGAAAGTTGGCTCAATCAGCCTGATGATTTCCTCATGAACTAGCTCAAGCCAGTCTCTGTCCACAAGATCAATCTTATTGATTACTACCAGCCCGCGCTTGATTCCCAGTAGGGAGAGAATATCAAGGTGCTCTCTCGTCTGAGGCATAGGGCCATCATCGGCGGCGACAACCAGTATGGCCACATCGACCCCAGAGATGCCCCTGAGCATATTCTTGATAAACTTTTCATGGCCTGGGCAATCAACAATACTCACCAGCTGTCCATTGGGAAGCCGACAGGGTGCGAAGCCTGATTCTATCGATATGCCTCGCTCCTTTTCCTCTTTCAGCCGATCAGTGTCTATGCCAGTAAGAGCCTTGGCCAGAGCAGTCTTGCCATGATCAATATGCCCAGCAAGACCAATAACTACGTTTTTCATAAAGATAAATCACCTGAAGAGATAAATCACCTGAATTTTTACAATTTATTAATTGCTTAGCGGTTTCCTCGCTAAGTGCGTAACAAAAGTTGCGCAGCGATCAATTACCCAATAAATTGTCGGGGCGGACCTTGTGCCGCCGCAGCTTGCGCGCTTTATTAATTGCGCGCTTTATTAGCGAAAAGACCGCTTAGACTTCTGATAAGGTCATTGCTTCGCCCACTTGATAAAGTTTCTGATAAAATTTAAAGAGGGTAAGGGGAATCGAACCTCCTACGGCCCTTGCACAGGCCGACCGACGGATTTGAAGTCCGTGGGGCACACCAGTACCATTACCCTCGATAATTCTCAAAATAATTCTTAAAAAATTTTAAATTTCCGACTCCCTGATGAAAATTATCAGGAAATTTATCAGGAAATTCGGATTTGATTTTTAAAAAATTTACCCCTACTTGCTACCACTGTAAGGCAAGTAATTGATGAAACAAAAGAAAACAATGACCGGATAAGGTAAGGGAATATTTCAATAGGGGATGTTTTCTGGGAGGATGGTGAAAAGGAGAAAAGAGGCACTTTTAGACCCAAGTTGATAACCTGAGACTGCGTGCCCGAAATAAACGCGGCTTTAATTGAAAGGCATGATTTAATTTTTTGGATAACAGATTGAAGTTTTAAAAAAAACGATAATAAAAACATCGTCTCATCCCTCATATTGCCCCGACCACCGGCCAGAGTTAGCTCCCCAGGGTCAATATTGTCCAACAAATCCATACAAGTGAATCTTTTTCAGATACATAATTATCCTTCTCCTCAAGATATGAAATTATGCCTACTCTTAAAAATATATTATATTTTTACCACAAGCTGAACTATCTGTCAATGGAACTTATAGGTCAGGGCCAGATGTTTCCATCTTTATTGCAGACTCCCATAATCTCCTCTATCCAAGGGTGTGGGGAACATTCATTCGGCTAATCGGTGCGGTATCCGGTGGCTCACCTCTATCTAAGGGGGTGGGGGAACATTCATACCGCCCGAGGGCCTAGACACCGTCCGGCCCCTCTCTCTAAGGGTGTGGGAACATCTGTCTGAGCGCATAGCGGCTCTGAGATATACTGACCTAAGGGGGAGGGGGAACATCTGCTGGTCTTTTTAATCAGCTTGACACAATAAGGAAAATTTGATACAAGTATAGAGGTCAGAAAGTGAATGAAGGGCGATTAGCTCAGCGGGAGAGCACTGTCTTCACACGGCAGGGGCCACTGGTTCGATCCCAGTATCGCCCACCATTAAATTTTTCAGTATTGCTCTCAAGGTAAGAAGAGAAAAAGATTTTTATATCCCACTTTCATTAAGAAAAAGTGAGGGTTTTTGTTTTTATTTTCAACTTGTAAGCATTTAATACGCAATTTTTCATTTCCCATCTTCATTCCCACTTTTTGTAAATTCAATAAACATTTTAATGAGAATATCAAGTCTTTGATTTACCTGTCCAATTTGACTATCAATTTTCTGGTTTAGCTGTCCAATTTGATTATTTACCTGTCCAATTTGACTATCGATTTTTTGGTTTAGCTGTCCAATTTGATTATTTACCTGTCCAATTTGATTATCAATTTTTTGGTTCAATTGATTAATTTGACTATCGATTTTTTGGTTTAGCTGTCCAATTTGACTATTTAGCTGTCCAATTTGATTATCAATTTTTTGGTTCAATTGACTAATTTGACTATCGATTTTTTGGTTTACCTGTCCAATCTGACTATCTATTTTCTGGTTTAACTGATTAGCTTGATTATCTATTTTCTGGTTTAACTGACTAATTTGAATATCAATTTTTTGACCGAGAACATCTTTGACTTGGCTTATTTGTGTATTTAAATAGCGAAATATTTTTAAGTTCTACAATATCTCTTCTGATTTCTGTCGTTTTTTCTTCTACAGCTTCATAAATTATTTCTAGTGATATCTTCTTAATTATTTTATTAGCAAGCTGTTTCATAGTTACCCTATCAATTAATCTTTACTTTAATTAACAATAATTATACCTCAATTGATATTCATGGTCAAATAATTTTGATTTCTGAATTCCTGATTTTATAAGGGTAAAACCTTATTTTTCAAGGTCATAAGAGTTTAAGCTTATTTGGATAAATATAATGGACTCGGAAATTCGGACAGCGAATTAAGTGACACTAATTTTTAAGTCATTCACTTTAATAATATATCAATAAAAATCAATAAGATAGCCTCCAGGGTTTTGATTATCTTCTGCAATACTTCGAAAAGCTCTCCCCCCTTGAATCGATCCTGCCCCAGTGCCTTTGGTGGTTCCCAAAGGCATAAGGCGAGGCGATGCTGCTTTCTGTTGACTTGCGTTACGAAGGAGATAAAATATAGCTGTCATTTGTGATTCAACCCGTTAAGAATACTAGGCCCCATTAAGCACACTAGGAGACAAGGATTGAGCGCCGGGTCGATTAAGATCACCATCCTGGTTGATAATACCCCAGGGCGAGCAGGGTTGATTGCCGAGCACGGGCTATCGGTTTGGATCGAGGCCGAGGGCAGGAGAATCCTGTTTGATACCGGGCAGGGCAAGGCTCTGCGGGAAAATGCCCATCAGCTTGGGATTCGGCTGGATGAGACTGATATGGTTGTATTAAGTCACGGCCATTATGACCACACGGGTGGATTAGCCGAGATGGTACGGATTGCACCCAGGATGCGGCTGGTTTTACACCCTGATGCTGTGCTATCCCGCTACAGTCTCCAGACTGGGAGGCCGCCTCGGTCAATCGGAATGCCTCCTGAAAGCAGATCTGCCCTAGAGCAGATAGCCAGAGAGCAGCGGCTGATCTGGGCAACTCAACCGCTTAGCTACACCAGCTGTATTGGCCTCAGCGGGCCGATTCCCCGCCAGATCCCCTTCGAGGAGGATGAAGCAGGGGGCCACTTTTTTCTTGACCCTGAAGGCAAGCGCAGAGACTGCCTGGCTGATGATCAGGCTCTTTGGATCGAGGCTCAGGAGGGTATGGTCATCTGTGTAGGATGCTGTCATGCCGGACTGATCAATACCTTGACCTATATACGGCAGCTGAGCGCAAATTCCAGGATTTTAGCCCTTATCGGCGGCTTTCATCTACTTGAGGCCGATAGCTCGCGCCTTGAGCGCACTGTAGAAGCTCTATCTTTTCTTTCGCCTAAGGTACTGATCCCATGCCACTGCACGGGAGAGCAGGCTATTCAAAGGCTTAGGGGGGCTTTTGGCGAGGGGCAGGTATTGGTTGGCTATTTGGGGTTGACTGCCCAATTTTAAGCTATCTGCTTTTGGCTTAGCAAGCTTTCGCTGTTTTGGCAAGTTTCGCTAAAACTCTTGGAGGAAATTTCTCTCACATCTTTCCCTGCTCATAGCCGACCTAAGATTAATAAAAACCTAAGATAATAAAATAAAAGCTAAGGATAAATAACACTAAGATTGAAATTGCAGATTGTTAGCCTAGGCGCAAGATCACACAAGAGGCCCACAAGAGGGAATAGAGTACCTAGTCAGCGGATGATCTGGCCTGGCCAGGGGAGTAATGGGAGATACCGGACATGGAAGAAAAGACCACTATCAAGCAGGTTCGCCGCCGCAGCGGTGAGCTAGTGCCTTTTGATCGAAAAAAGATTCAATACGCGCTTTATCGGGCCTTTGTTGAGGTCTTGCGGGATGAGGCAGAGTCTGAGCAGAGAGCCAATGAGCTAGCCGACAGAATCATTCCCCTGCTCAGGGAGCGGTTTGGGGAAGTGCCCTCTGTTGAGGAAATTCAGGATGTGGTTGAAGAGGTGCTGATTAAGGAGGGGTTTGCTCAGGTGGCTAGAGCTTATATTCTATACCGAAGGCGGCATCAGGAAATTAGGGAAATAAAGAGCTGGATGGGGGTGCGGGATGAGCTGAAGCTGCCGGTCAATGCTGTTCGGGTTTTGCAGAGAAGGTATCTTAGGAAAGATGAGCAAGGGAGGATAATTGAGTCACCGGCTCAGATGTTTCGCCGGGTAGCTAGGGCTGTGGCTGAGGCTGAGCGCCAGTATGGCTCTGAGTCTAGAGTCAAGTTTTTCGAGGAGGAATTTTATACACTGATGGCTAGCCGGCTATTTATGCCCAACTCACCAACCCTGATGAACGCTGGAACTCAGATGGGACAGTTGTCTGCCTGTTTTGTCATTCCGGTAGAAGACTCTATCGAGAGCATATTTGATGCGGTAAAAAATATGGCCCTCATCCACCAGAGCGGCGGGGGGACAGGCTTTTCCTTTTCTCGGCTGCGGCCTCGAGGAGACATGGTTATGTCCACGATGGGCATTGCCTCTGGTCCGGTTTCCTTCATGGAGATTTTCGATACCGCCACTGGGGTGGTCAAGCAGGGAGGCAGAAGGCGAGGGGCCAATATGGGTATCCTGCGGATAGATCACCCTGATATTATTGACTTTATCACTGCTAAGGGACAGGAGGGAAGATTTCGAAATTTCAACCTCTCGGTAGCCGCGTCCGATGACTACATGCAGGCCCTTGAGGCGGGGAGGGATTATCCCCTGATTAATCCCAGAAATGGTCAGGAAGTCAGGCGAGTTCCGGCTGGGGAGATTTTTGACCTAATTGCCCACATGGCCTGGAAGAGTGGTGATCCGGGCATGATCTTTCTCGATACCATAAACCGGGCCAATCCCACACCTGAGCTTGGCCAGATAGAGGCCACTAACCCTTGCGGCGAACTTCCCCTGCTCCCATACGAAAGCTGCAACCTAGGCTCCATTAACCTGGCTCGCCTGGTCAGGGGAAAAAAGATCGATTGGGAACAGATGACTAAAATTGTTCATCTTGGGGTCCGATTTCTCGATGATATCATTGAGATAAACCGCTTTCCCCTGCCCGAGATCGAGAAAATCACCAAAGCAAACCGCAAGATAGGCCTTGGGGTTATGGGCTTTGCTGACCTTTTGTTTGAGCTTGGGATACCGTATGATTCTGATCAGGCGGTTGAGATGGCCGAGCGGATCATGAGGCATATACAGGAAGAGGCCTGGAACCAGTCTCGGCTCCTGGCTAGAGAAAGAGGAGCCTTTCCCAATTTCCCGGCCTCAGTCTATGCCCGAAGGGGTGAGGCTGCAGTCAGAAATGCCACCACAACCACAGTTGCGCCTACTGGCACCATCAGCATTATTGCTGGCTGCTCAAGCGGCATTGAGCCGGTCTTTGCCCTGAGCTTTATCCGCAACATCATGGATGGGACCAAGCTGACCGAGGTCAACCCGGTGTTTGAAAAAGTGGCTAAAGAGCGCGGCTTTTTCAGCCAGGAGCTGATGGGACAGATCGCCAGACTAGGGTCGATCCAGCAGCTTCTTGAGCTCCCTGAGGATGTCCGCCGAGTGTTTGTTACCGCGCTTGATATTGCACCTGAATGGCACCTTAAGATTCAGGCTGCTTTCCAAAAATACACGGATAATTCTGTGTCCAAAACCATCAACCTGCCTGCTGAAGCTACAGTGGATGAGGTAAAAAAGATCTACCGTCAGGCTTATCACCTTGGCTGCAAGGGGATTACCATCTATCGCTACGGCTCAAAACCAGATCAGGTTCTCTCCCTGCCTGGGCAGTATAAGGAAAAGGTAGAAGAGGAGGACTGGTACACTACGGCTGAGGCTGAGTACTCAGGGGGCTGTCCCACGTCACCCGGCTGTAGCCTATAATCCTGGAGCTGCATATTATCTATTATTAATAAAAATAAAAAAAATATAAAAATATTCGCTCTTATATATCAGACACCATAAATCCTATATCAGAACAACCATAAACCCTTGAAGGGGCTTAGCTCCTTTTAGGTGTCTCTCAATGGTAGCTAATAAATAAGAGCGAAAATAATTAAAAATAAATCGCTTATATTTATTTAACCATCTACACTGCTCCGCTCGATGTCTGCTTCGTCGAGCGGCTCGTCCACGGCGTTGCGCAGCCAGACAGGATCGAAGCCCGTGGCCGATGAGCCCTCGATACGGATTCGCACCTTGCCTCCGTCGGATTTGTCGGCCAGGTTCGCGATGGCCAGGAATGCCTTGAAGACCTGTTCTCGGGTGGCCTCAAAGGCAAAAGCGATCCGCTTCTTCCAACCGGCATCCTCCGTGGTGGTCGTTAATGATCCGGTGCTGGTTCCCGCACCAATTCCGGCCAGGCCATCATGGACGCTCGGTGGGGGGACTGAGTCGGTTTCGACAGGTGCTGCTCCGGCGGATTGGGGCATCGGGGCTTCCGGGATCGCTTGCGGCATCATGAGGAAGCCGGAATCGAAATCTATCTCGTCGTCAGCAATGGAGCGGCCGAGAATTACCCTATCTCGGCTTATCTGGTATTTCCCGTCAGGGCCAAGAACGGGCGATTCATGAATCGCTCCTACAGAGGCGTATGCGAAGACGCCTTCGGCAACGCCCCGAGCGATTCCCTTAATCAGGACCGATGCGGATTCCAACCGGGGCGGAGCGATATCCCGGAAGAAGGACTCAAGCACATCGGACGCCTTGATGCCCATGAGCGGCGGCTCACCCTCGACCAAGGATTCTCCGAGCCGCACCCGCTCGGCGATCTTCCGTGGCGTAACCGATCCGTGAAGGCGCGGCGTTCCAAGACTGGTTAGAAGTTCCATGATCCGCTCGTGGACGCCGGTCGACTGAAGCGGTCGCCCTCCCCGCTCCACTTTTTCGATTTCCAGTTCACCATCCTGGACTCGAGGCAACCACACGGCTGTATAAAGCTCCCGGAAGCAGCCTTCTGCCGCGGCCTGCTCGGTGCGTTTCCTTTCCAAGAGTTGATCAAGCTGGTCCTTGGTGAGTCGAAGTTGCTGCTTTTCGGCTTCTACACGGTCAATTGCCAAGAGATACCGGACGGCACGCCGCAAGGCCTCGATTTGTTTCTTTTCCGGGATCGCAAGTCCCAGCCCATTGCGGAAGCGACGGGGACGATCTCCGTACTTGGTCAGGTAATCCTTGGCCTGGCGCTCCTGCTCCGCCTTTCCCTCAGCCGCGAATTCAAGAGGCAGGTAGGCGACCAGAAAGCGGGGGTCTTCATCGGGAATGTCCTGGCTCTTTGCCGGCCAGACGATAGCTGTGTGGTGACCGGACAGGCGGTCTTCCAGCATCTCCTTGATTTGGCTTCGGACCGGGCCGTGGCCGCGCGACTGGGAATCCTCACGGGCAATGGTCTGCTCAGCATCCCCGGTCAGCTTGGTGACATTCGGGTCCTTTTTGAAGCAATACCGGACGCCGTCGTAATGCAGGTACAGGCATGTGTTGCGAAGCTCGGACAAGACAGCGGTGGCCGTGATGTTGTCTAGGTCTGGACCGACGCAGGCTGCAAGCAGCTCGTTTTCCGTAACGCCGGGCGGCAGCGTCTCGTCGCC